>ONZU01000133.1_pt1 | contig 83896 bp, 89 predicted proteins | sample 1671161 | NCBI WGS metagenome assembly ONZU01 (sample SAMN06348128, study PRJEB24527) | human gut metagenome | biome: human gut; feature: ankylosing spondylitis patient; material: feces | host: Homo sapiens | place: China | collected 2015-10
AGTCCTCCCACAACTGATGCAAGGTCTTCTTTTGAGATTAAAATACTGTTGCCATTTGAGTCCAATGCACGTACCCATTTACAATCTGATTGTTGCGTCATTGCGCTTTCTTTAATATCTGCCATAATTTTTATGTTTTTAATTGTTAATACTATTTTAATTTATTCAATTCCTTCACTATATTCATATTTCTCCCATTTATAGTCTTTAGGGTCTTTGCTTTTTTTTGATTTATAATCCATATAGAATCCTATGTATTTTGTGTTTTCATTAGGCTCATCATACATATCTGCACCATCTTCATTATATGAATACATGATGTGCATACATTTACCATTCATACCATTAAAACACATATTATTCTACTTTTTGTGCTATCGCAGGGACTTGCGACAAATCATATATCAACACTCCTGCATCTTGTATAGCTTTATAAATAATTCCGTTTTCAGTGTAATATTTATCTTTTACCAAGCTCGTTTTTCCTTTTATATATGGATAAGGATTTTCAAGGCTTCCGTCAGATTCGTTAGGTTGTGGTTCAATAGGTTCTTCAGTTTCACTATCTTCTACAACTTCAACGTAACCTCCGCTTACTAATTCAGCGATATTCTCGTATGCCATACCAATACCGCTATCTCTTATGCAGAGATATAAAATTTCTTTATCAATGTAATATTTACCTTCAAATAATTCCATGTTGTATTTCCACACAATAGGGTCATCTATAGTGCCGCTCGCTTCAATTTGAATAACTTTATACAAAGATTCAGTACCACTATCAGGCTTCCATTCTTTTGAAAAAGTATGTGCCTTTATTACCTCATACAGATTTTCTCCAAATTGGAATCTAAATTCTATATTTGCATCTTTGCCTATAAGGTTTTCCCATAATGGGAAATATGCTTTCATTTCCAATGCTTGCTCTACAGTAAAGAAAGATTCATTTATTCTTTCGGATATAGTATTTTTAAGAGTTTCAACCTTTTTCAAATAATTATAATTCACCTCATCTGGCTCATATATAATATTTTCCTCTTCCATTTGAGCTTTTTTAGACTCAGGGATTTCCATCCAGTTTGCAGCTTCATCCATAGAAGCTATTAACATACTTTTCTCGAATTTTCTTTCCTTGAATGATACTTCTCCACTCTGAGTGAGGAAGCATCCGTTACTTGCTTGTATTATCATTTTTTCTTGCTTTTTCAATCATGTTATCAATAGCATCAATAAAACGTGGGTTCCCGAACCTGGAATATTCCTTAATCAGTTCCACTTCTTTCTCATCATATTCTTCTTCACCATCTGAATTGTATATCTTACGGCACAATTCAAGCGAAGCAACTCCCCTGCCAGATGCGTAGATAGCATCGGCAAACATTTCTCTTACATCTTCCACTGCTTCCGTGGCGCGTGAAAGACCGTTGAAAACGTGTAATTCCTTAAAATTCAGTTTCATGATTATCCTATTTTATAACAAATACCATTTTTAAAATATAAAGTTGAATAAGTTAATGTATCATTAAGTGGATTTTTACCTGTAACCACTCTTTGTGAGCCTGTAAATCCTATATATGAATTACTTCCATCACTCATATATATTCTATTTGAACCAATAGATGTTGTAATGGAACCGGAAGATATTGTAAGTGAAGAAGGGGTTAATTTTGCTGATAAATCAACTCTTGAAATACCTATCTCATGAGGATATATAGTAACATTCTCATAATCGTTGTTCAACAATGTTAATCTACAAGACTTAAATCCGTTATGATTAAAAAACTCCCAATAAGACAATAGTAAATTACCACTAACCAATCCTATTGATTTAGCTCCAGAATCTATTATAATCCTTTCACCATTTGCATCTCCTGCAGTAAGAGAACCGGTAAAAGTTCCTGTAGCTCCTTTCAACTCACCAGAAAAAGACCCGCTCGTAGCTACGACTTCACCTTGTATGTGTGCTTTTGTAGCATACATCTCACCAGATTCCGTCACACGGAAGGGAGCAGAAGCACGATTCTCGTAAGTGCTTCCGGCAAAAATACGCACAAGGCTACCTGAATTGCTTCCTGTCATACCTGCAGTAACCGTACCGTTATCTTTCTGTATAAGCAGGTCGTTTCCCTGAAACAACTGAATCTTTGCGTTTTTGGCAATTATCAATGAAGTAAAGATAGCACCCACGTTTAATCCAAATTTTTCCCAATATGATGTATTGGTGTATGTTATACTTGACGATGCAACATGAGTCAGCTTACATCTGTACGCATCCCAACCAGTTTCTACTGCATCATTTCTAACCAATACCACATCAATATATCTTATAGGCAAACTTCCGTCAGTAATATTGCTGTCGTTTCGGTATTCAGTACCTATAGTCCATTCACTATCACGTACAACACATCCGTCAATTCCTTGTTTACCATCCTGACCGTCTACTCCATCCTTTCCATCTTCACCTTTTTCTCCCTTCTCGCCTTGTTCTCCTTTTTCTGCAAGAACATCGTATTCAGAAGTATTCATTTCACCAGTGAGGATGTACCCGCTGTTCGTTTTCAAACGGTTTCCTGAGCTGTCAATCAGCGTAAACAATGGGGGATTGTATGTGGCAACTTTGGCAACATAAGAGCTTCCGCCCATTGTGACAACACCCATTTTCGGAACAAGTAACCCATTATACCATACGCCTAAATTAGTATATCCTTCTCCTTTTTCTCCTTGATCGCCCTTTATCTTCGTCCATGAGTATTTCCTATAATCGGTAGAATCATTCTGCTGAAAATCCGTATACTGACCGATATAGGATTTATCATTGGAATCGGATACGCTAAAATCTACAGAGCCATCAGAACTGTTAGAGTAAGCTATATGCAAATAAGATGTTTTACCGTTTTCACCGTTTATCCCAGCTATACCCTGTTCACCTTTTTCTCCCTGCGCTCCCTCAAAACGTGCCCATTTATATTTTGTATAATCACTGCTGTCCTGCTCAGTGAAATCTACGTAAGTACCAATATATGTAGATGGTACTTCTGTCATAGGATTTCCGTTTGAGTTCAAAGAGTATTTAATATGGAAATAAGATGTTCTTCCGTCTTCACCTTTTTCACCTTGAATGCCCTGCTCACCTTTCTCTCCTTGAAGTCCTTGTATGCCTTGAGCACCCTGCTCACCTTTAATCTTAGACCATTTGTAGTCAGATGGTTTCGTGCTGTCATCCGGATTCAAGTCTGTCAACACACCGATGTAGTCACCTGAATCTTCACCGTTATTACCTGTAAACGTAGAGCCACCATCGTTGGAATATTTTATATGAAGATAATAGGTTTTTCCATCTGCACCATTGTAGCCTGGTATACCTTGTTCTCCCTTCTCACCTTGTAGCCCCTCAAATCTCGCCCAAGCATATTTAGTATAATCATCACTATCGGTCTCTTCAAAATCTACGTATGTTCCGATATACTTGCTCGGAGTTTCTGTCATTGGGTAACCATTTTCATTCTCGGAATATTTGATATGAAAATATGATGTTTTGCCATCTACTCCATCTTTCCCTGGTATTCCGTCTTTACCGTCTGCTCCCTGCAATCCATTAATACCATCCTGACCTTTTTCAGCTATGATGTCATATTCCTCTGTATTATATTCACCTGTTAATATGTAACCTTTTTCGGACTTAATACGATTACCATCGTTGTCTTTTAAAGTCCACATAGGTGGATTTGTAGTTGCTACTTTTGCGGCAAAAGAGTTTCCGCCCATTGTGACTACACCAAGATAAGGAACTACCATGCCTTCGTACCATTGACCCATAACAGAGAATCCATCTCCTTTTTCTCCTTGTTGTCCTTGCTCACCCTTTATCTTGATAGGATTGCCCCAAGTTCCATCACTTGCCGAAGCTGCAACTTTTTGAGACATCCATTTTACTGATGATGTAGCGTTAGTATGCCATCCGTTTGTCGTGCCGTTACCCGTAGGTTCAGAAGGCTCTGTATCACTATCATTGTAGGTTATATACACAGATAATCCGTTATCACCCTTTGCGCCATCTACTCCGTCTGTTCCATCAACTACCATCAATTCCCATGATGAACCATTGTATATGTAAACTCTACCGTTGTCTGTGTCACGATAAGCCCAGTTCGTTTGAGGATTGGCAGGCGAAGAAGCTAAATCTCCCTTCCATACTATGCTCAATCCGTCTGCGCCATTCTGCCCATCGACTCCATCAATAGTCATTTGATACCATGACCCGTCTTGATATACATATGATTTCTTGTCAGTAGTATTTTTATACGCCCATCCGTTTTGAGGATTTGAAGGTACAGAAGTAAATTCGCCTTTCCAAACAATGCTTGTTCCGTCCTTTCCATCAACACCATCTGCGCCATTCAAACCGTCTCTTCCATCTTCGCCTTTGAACTTACTCCAAGTATAATCTGCAGGATTTATACTTTCGATTTGAGTTTCCTTGTTTACAGCAATACCTATATACTTTGTATTATCGTTAGGCTGCTGATACATAGGATTTCCGTTAGCATTATCAGAATAGGCAATCCATGTGTAATAAGTCTTTCCGTCTGCACCAGCTTCGCCAGGAACTCCCTGTTCGCCCTTTATGTCAGACCAAATGTAATCTTCGGGATTGTTACTTTCAAGAGGTGTTTCCTTGTTGTATGCAAATCCGATAAAGTTCTTACCGCTTGGGGCATTGGAAATGCCGTTACCCTCTGCATCGTCAGCATACATTATCCAAGTGTATAATGTCTTTCCATCAACACCGTCTTTACCTGGTACTCCATTCATGCCATCTTGACCATCTGCACCATCGGCAGCGATAAGCTGGTATTCTGCATTGTTAATTTCTCCGGTTAGGATATAACCACTTTCTGTTTTCAGACGATTTCCTTCATTGTCCATCAATGTCCACATAGGAGGATTGTAAGTTCCGTCTTTCTTAGTACACATAAAGGTAGCATTACCCATACGTACAACACCGAGGTAAGGTACAAATAAACCATTATACCATCCTCCCATATTCTGTACGGATTCGCCTGCCGGCCCTTGAATAACTCCGGCATCATTCCATTGCGAGCCATCCCAAACCCACAGATGTCCCTGTATCAGATAACCATCACCGACTTCATTATTATCCTGGGGTAGCTGTGATTCATCATCCTTACTACCTAAGATACGAAAAGAAGTACCATCTTGACCGGCTTCTCCTTTATCAACCTGAAGCAGCCAGTTCGGATTTTGCGTGCTGGGTTCCGTGCTTGTTCCATTTTCATTTATACACAACCAGATGCGGCCATCGTGTGATACTCTGTCGTAATAATAATACTGAGTATTGTTATTCCAAGCTCCACGGTCATTAGCGGTGATAACCGGTGTCCCATCTGGTTTTACCTGTGTAATGGTTCCGGTAAAATACACGCTATTGGTATACTCAGAGTATCCTTCCATATTCATACCGAATACATTAAGGTTACTTAAATCACCACTTTGTTTGGCAATATTTGCAACCCCGATTTCCCATGTATTCTGCTTCCAGAGATGTCGTGTATAGGTTCGTGTTTCATAAACCGATGTCTGTCGGTCTTCACGCGTAAAGCTTCCGTATGCTACGAAATTCATTTGGGCAAACGGGTTGAATGAATACTTCCATCGTTCAGACAAAGGTCGAAGCTGGTACTTAAACTGTTCGTTCCGGCTTCCTATTACTTCTGTGACGGTAAAATACACGGTACAGAATCCGGCAAAGGTCCGGTTACCTCTGCTGTCGTCAGTATCTTCCGTAGCGTTGTCCGATGAAGTCAGAGAGTGAAATATACCCATGCAAATGTCTCCCACAGCCACTGCTCCTATTTCTCCCTCTTCCAGTTTCAGTGTACATATCTTGGATTCCGTATCAACCGATTCGATAATGCCGGCACCAGGCGCACGCCATTTGTCTCCCACCTTCACATCTACTCGGTTGTATCTTAACTCCGGCGTTTCAATAAATTTTCTGGATGTAAGGGATTCTACTTCTGCATTTCCGTTGTCGTCAATTTTTGCGCCGAAACCAGTAAGACCAGACGCAAAGCCATTTTTCCCGAAAATTGCTCCAGCACGGAATAATGCCGTCTGCAAGAATGTAAGCACTCCTATAACGGTGTCATTGAACTTTTTTGAGACAAATTCCGCACGTGAACGGAGTGAAGAAAATACATTATAATCCGATGGCGTCTTTGTATCTGATGTCTTTAATACATCAATCTGTTTTTCCTCCGACTGTCTGGCCACCTCATACCGTAGCGAGTTCAGCGAGTTATCCACCGAGGATTTCCACCCAGTACCTACCTCATCCGAGCAGGTAATCGTAGCCTGGCACAAGTCGTTCAACTTGCGCTGCACTTTGGTAATACGTGTATCCTTGTATCCTCCGGTAGAACCGAAATACTGTTCTGACAGCAGACGCACGTTCCATCCGATGCGGAGCGGTGTATTATTCTTTTCTATGTAGTTCCGGTCAGTAGTTCCGGTGTATTTGTTTGGGTCAAAGCTGTAGGTATTCAAGAAGTCATCTACTGCCTGCTTGTATGCCTGTTCCGCTGCGGTGATGTATTCCTGCGGCATGGCGAAGTTCAATGGTATATACATGTCACCTGGATTTGGTATAATCACACCTCCAGGTATCTGAGTCGTTTCATCAGGGTACACGTTGATGATTTCCCATTCCCGTGTATCTTCATGCCATGCAGCCTGGAAAGAACCGTCAGTTCCACGACCTGCCAGCTCGCCTGTCTGAAATTTCAACATATAGTCCAGATCCGGAATCCCATAGTCTTTCGGATTCCAGGTCATTCCATTATCTTTGAAGTAATATACGGTGTACTTCCGTCCTTCCTCACTCGTTTTCTCTTCCGTACGAACCGATGAAACCGTACCCACATACTTAGGATATATCTCAGCAAACGCAGCTTCTTCCGTTTCTTCCTTCACGCCGTACAAATCTACGTTCTTGTCCACATATATTTTCCGGCTTGGAAGTTGCAGACGGGAATACCCGTACTTTGTCGCATCAATATTGCGTGTGCTGCCCAAAGGGAACAGACGGGTAAAGAATTTCACTTCTCCGTTATCTTCCTGTGCCAGATTAGTAAGCCCATGAAGGTAACCAAGCTCCACTACTTCTCCACGTTCAGCCTTGCAGAGATTAATCACATAACCGTCTGCCCACATTTCCGTTTCGAATGTGGCGGCGATGCCGTTGCTGCCAAAAGCCGCATCCCAGCACTTCACATTCCGGTAATCAATCACCTTGTTTTCGGCGGTAATCACTGTTCCGATGCTCCACAGATTTCCACCGGCACGGCGGTTCATATTGTCTATCCACAACTGCAGGTGTTCGCGCGGACCACCGTCGTAACTGAATTCAGAAGTGGTTCCACCCTCCTGGAACAGCATCAGTGTATCTTCCGCATCATGTATCGGCGCATAGAACTTCACGCTGTATTCATAAGTTTGTGTGTTTTTTTGTTTCGGACGATAACGTGACTTTACCTTGTAGCGAACGCCTTCCACCTCGATGTAGTCATCCACATCCAGCGGCACGTATTCGGTATGGGTGAAGGATGCAGATACGCTGCATTCCCCGCCTATTTCTTCCGTGACACTGGAAGAAGAGTTCGGGCTGGCTGTCAGGCGGAGGTTGTTCGTTTTATCGTATATTTTCAGTTCCATTTAAACAGTGTTTAATCAATTACTAAATAGAAGGCTGCGGCTCCAAGAATTTCAGTGAAAACAGCACATAGAACCGGTCTCCTTCGTAGCTTTCGTACCATTCCGGATCTGCCGGCATATCCTGATAAACCATATTGTAGGTTCGGTAATTCTTCACGGCGATTGCAAGCATACCCGACGTGATGAGCGTCATCATACGCTGATATTTGTCCAGCCGGTCGGATGCGGAGTTTCCACGAAGCCAGAACTGCAATGTACGTTCGATGCTGCTCAACTTCACGTTCGGGTTATGAGGAAGCTCTACCCCTACCCGTTCCCGGAAGTCGACGGTGGTAATGTCCTTTGCCTTTGGCATTCGAAGCAAAGCATCCATGTTTACGTGTCCGCCTTCTTCCGTCTCTCCCAGGAAAGCACCGTATTCCGTCCATACGTCCGTTCCGTTAATTGTTAGGTATCCTGTCAGGTCCACTTTTCAGTTAATAATTAATAGTTAAAATTTAAAAGCTACTTCAGCTGTATTCCGTTCAATTTCATATCACTTAAAATATCGTGTATCTCCACCAGGTGTGCCGTATGTCCGGCTATGGTGGCCAGCGTCTGGCTGTCCTGCTTCTGCGTGTTGCGGATTTCCTGCACAAACTTGTCCGTATTTGCCAGATGCGTCTGCATGTTTCGTCCTATTCCTTCAAAAGTGGATATGCTGTCCTGGCTCATGGTGGTCAGCGCACCGCTGCTGGGTGACTGGCTGCTTCCGGAATCCGCAGATGAAGATTCCCAACCGAAATCTTTCATTATCTGTTCCCTTTCTGCCAGCATATCATTAATAATATCCTGATATTTGTTTCTTAATATACCGGCTTCATCTTTGGTCAGTTCACCTCCTGATTCTGCTTTTGTAGCCCATGTGTCATATAATTCCTGAATTTGCTGTTTGTATTTTCCAGCAATCAGAGAAGAGAATATGGCGTTCTGAAGGTATTTTTCAAAATTGTCTGCAAAATCCTGGTTGGTAGCATCCAGATCCGACAGCATACTAACAAAGCTGCCACGGAATTCATCAAAGCTTACTCCAGTGAATGCCTCTTTTTCCTGTTCGGCAATTTCCTTTAACTGTTCGCTATACTTGTCTATATTCTGAATGTAGGTCACAAACTCAGAGTTGACAGCAGTCAGTACCGACACAAACTTTTCGTCCTGAAGAACTTTACCTATGACATCTTCATCCAATTTTATCACGTCACCAAATCCCTGTATATTTGCTCCAGTAAGCTGCGAAAGCCTTGCCCAATCCTGCGCACTCATTCCACGGTTTACCCGGTATCCAAGAGAGTGACTACCGATGCTTGCACCGCTTCCTGACAAAGCTTCCATCAACTGCCGCTGGCGTTCAATCTGCACGTCTACCAATTGTTTTGCTTCCTCGGCTGCTTTCTGAGCTTCTATTCCGTAGTCGATGTCAATGTATTGCTGTTTCTTGGAAATAAGCGAATCCCATATATCAATCAGCCCTTCATACTTTGATTTCAGATTTTCATATCCGGAATAATCAGCACCTCCGAAACCAAACAGTCCGGCTATCGTATTGCCTATTCCAGTCAGAATCTTAATTGAGCCAGTAATGGCACTGAATGGTTTTGTCAAATCAATGCTTTCCAGTCCACTCATTACCTGACTGACTCCATTCAATGTCTCACTCACCGCTTCCGGAACTTTTACGCCAAAGTTCCCTAACATATCCACTATGTCGTTTCCGGCATTGACGATTGCCATTCCTTTCTGTCCGATAGAATTGGCCGCATCCGTCAGACTCTTCTGGGCACTGTATCGTTTATCCTGAGCAGCACGAAGTCTTTCCTCGGCTTCGGCCTGAGTAATCAGCTTACGTGTAAGGGTTCCGGTTGCTTCGTCATATTCTTCCACGATAACACTTCCGCCGACTTGTGCCTGTTGAAGAAGGTTCTGAGCAGAACGTACCTCATCCATCGCAGACTTGTAATCTTCGTACCCCTTCTTCATTGTTTCGAACGGGGAACGGTCGGCCAGCTCGGAGTCTATCTCATTGAAAGCATCCATTACCTCCTTGTAAGATTCGGGGCTGATGTCATCGCCTATTCCTTCCAGGTATTGTTTCAGCTTCTCTCGGAGACTTTCCAGTGTATCAGTAGACACACGTTCCAGGTCACCGAAAATCTTGTCCCAGTCCATCCCTTTCTTCATTTCCTCAAAGTCCAGGCTGGCCAGCTTGTCGTCACGTTCACGGGTTAATACGTCGGCCTCTCCTTCTGTTTCCGCAGCGGCAATTTTCCGGGCGTAATCCATTGCAATGGCCAGACGCTTCTCCTGATACGTTCCGTATTGTTTATTGTAGTCGATAAGGCTCTGCGTGGCCTTGTCGCGATATTCCTGTTCAATCTGATATATCTTTTCGTTATACACCTGTTCTGCCAGCATACGGTTGGTGTTTGCCGTATTCTTTACATCGTCGTACTGGCTCTGTGGGATATTGTCACCCTGCTTGCGTGCCTGATCCATTTTGGCAAGCATATCCCGTTCCTGCTTGTCAATGTCAGCCACAGACTCATCGTATTCCTGCTTGGCCAGTGCCATACGCTTGGCAATACCTTCCTGCATAATCTGTATGCGGAGTTTTTCCGTAGTCTGCTGTGCTTTTACGCGTGCATCGGCAAGCTGGGAGGCGTAGTCGGTTTTCTGCTTTTGTTCTGTTTTGTTTCCTCCGTTTGATTCAAAAAGAAGATCTTCTATGTTTACTTGATTAGCCAGATTCTTATTGAACTTGGTCAAATCATATATTTTCCTTCTCCATTCAGTAATCTTTTCTTCGCTTTGATTGAAGAATCTGTCATAATCCCGGTTTACAGCATCAATTACATCATTGCTTACAGGAAGGAATGTCCTATTCTGTCCTTCCTTCAACTTGCCTACAGCCTCCGTTCTTTTAACCTCGTTAAGTTCTTGTTTTTTGTATTCTTCCGTTATTTTTGATTCAAGATCCAGTATTTCCTTACTGTTCTTAATCAGTGTCTCTTTTGCAGCTTGCGCTTTTGCTGAAGCCATAATAGCTGTGGCAAGTTCATTGTATTTGTCAGCAGCTTTTCCCACTAACACCTCTTCATCACTAAGATTCTTGAAGTATTGAGGAAATTCTTTTTTCAGCTCCTTTACTGCTGATATACGTTCATTCATTCCTTTTGAACTGTCTACAGCAGCCTGATAAAGTAAGTTCAGTTGCACAATCTCTTCCTGTGCTGCCTGCTGAGAATCAAGCATGGCCTTTTTATAATTTTCCAAAGCCTCCTTATTGTTGTCAATAGCCTTTTTACCGCTGATAAGCTCTTTTACCCAGTTCGCAATATCCTTTCCAAACACAATACCCAGCGATATGGCGGCCACAAGTGCCGTCTGCCAGCTGAATATTGAACTTGCCAGCTGTTTCCATACCGGCACACCCTTTTTTCCTGATGCGGCCAGAAGTTCGTTCTGCTTGCGCACATCGGAAATGGCATCCGCCAGCATAGGAAGGTTGTTGGAAATAGCGAGGATAAACATCTGCGGCCCCATGGCAAGCGAAGGAAGTTCTCTTGCTACCTGGCTGAACTGCATTTTCAAATTGTTGGTCTTGCGGGTTACGGCTTCTGTGTCGATGTCGATTGAAGGAGTTTTTGCCGCTTCTTCCTTAGTCTTTTTCAAACTATTAAGCCCTGCTTCAAGTCCTCTTACTTGCCCAGTAAGTGCCTGGATGTTGGCGGCCTCCTGTGTATAGCTTACACCAGCTATTTTGTTAACCTCCAACTGTTTTTTCTGTTCGGCAATTACCTGTTTCAATGCAGATATCAGTTGCAGAGTCTGATTTTCCACATCATCCACATTCTTACCCACGCTCTGTAGTCCGGCCTTGGTCAAGTCTTTCATGAATATTTCCAGTTCAACGGGTACTGCCATGATTCCAATTTATAATGATGAATAATCAGTCCTTTACCGCATAGTTGGTAAAGAACTCCATCGGGTTCATTCCCTTTGTCTGATTGGTGTTTTCTGTTTGTGTGTGACTGTTTCTTTGTTTTTCACGCTCCTCCATTTCACGGATCTGCTGCTTCAGGTCCGGTTTCTTCGGAGGAACCCAGTGAGGCATGTCTGCCATCATGAGCTGAAGGGTAACTACATTTACCTTGTCCAAAATATAGTCAATGCTCCAGCCTGTTTCCGTGGCAATCTGACCTACTACGCCGAAAAGGCTATGCGAAGGTTCCGTATGTCCCTTCTTTAACTCCTCTTGTCGTTTGCGCTCTCGTTCCGGCTCGCTAAGGGCTGCATCTTGTTCAGAGCTGCTGCCGATGCGATAATAATCCCGAAAGACGTGGTAGATGTACTGTTCAGCACCTGTCTCCAGGCGGCTGCAAGTTCGTCGGGTGTCATCAGTTCACGTAGAATCCAGGACACCATGCGGTTCAGCACTCTTCCCAGTACAGGCCCTCTCACAATTCCGTATGCTACAATGCGGCTGATGTCCTTTCCATGCAGGAAGACAAACCGGATACGCTGGTCCTGGTCGTATGCGTCATATTCTTCCGGAGTTACCCCGATTCGGAGATAACGCTTGCTGATTCGTATCAGGCTGCGTGTGGTAGGTGTCTTCATCGTAATGCGGAACGGACGTTTCCGAAGTACCGTATGAAGCGGCAGGCTGATTCCCCCGTCACTGAGGGATATGCCTGCCAGAAGTTCTATATCCTGTGCCTTCATACTTATTCTTTTGCGTCTTCGACTGCGTCAATCGCATCAAAATCTTCTGTACCTGGAGGATAAGTACGATAACGTCTATCCTTCCCGTCTGTGGGTTTCAGCATATCCACACGGATACCCATTGCCAGCACATTCTGCATGTTAATTCCATTCTGGAATCCATTGCGGCTCAGACGTGCATTAAATATGCGGAAACCATGTCCAGAATGCATGGTGATGGTGAGCACACCGTTAGCTAGCATTTTTGCAGGCGGTGTATAAGAGCCGTCCGCTCCGGCTTTTCCACCGAACACATCCACCATACTCTGCGCATTCAGTTGGATAAGGTTCATTGTAAACGCATCGCTTCCCGGGTTGGTCATGATGCTGTCTACAGGTCCGTCTGGTACCTGTGCTGCGAATACATCCAGAAAACTAGGTGCGTTTCCCGCAGGCTGCATCCCGTTTTCATCCAGCCAGGCCAGTGTCTTTTCCTGTCCTTCTGCTCCCGCAGCCTTGAATGTCACTTTCGCCACGCCATACATCAGTCCGTTGCTTGTATCTGCCATAATATTGTCGTTTTTAATCGTGTTTTAAATATCGTTTAATCAGTTGCCAGATAAGGAAAATACCCAGCAGGGTCAGGGCTGTTCCTGTCAGCCATCCCTGCGCTCCCGGGCGTGTTTCCTTCACTTCATTGCTCACAGTTTCATCGCGTATGCGGTGGTCGGTTTCCGTACGTGTTACGGTCACCTGTCTTCCTGTACTGTCGGCTGTTGCCGTGACGTTCACGCCACCTTCTCCGTCCGATTGTATGTCAATACTCAGACCTTCGTTCCGATAGCTCAGCCCGAATCCGGCAGGAAGTTTACTCAGGTTCAGCCACTGATCCGCACTCACCGAGCAGGTCGCCGTCCTCTTCGGGACCGGCTCGTAAGTTGTTTGCTCGGTTACGCTCGTTCTGAGGCTGTCCGAGCGGACGGTTCCCGAGCTGGCCTTTCTGCTGCTGGCGCAAGAAGATAATGACAGGACAGCGGTCAGCATACTTGCAAGTATGCAGTTTTCGTAAAGCCGTTTCATGATTGATATTCCGTTCGTTTTGTTTCCGTAGTTGTTTACTAAGTTCCAATACCGTTGCACTCAGATCATCGTAAAGAGTCTTGTAAGTACCCTCGGTTTCTTTCACTGCACGGACCTGGTACACCTTCCTGTCACGCCACCAGGCAATGGCAGTTACCAGCCAGCCGGCAGGAGCCAGCCAATCCATGAGTGGCTGTAACAGGGTCCAATCCATAATGCTCTACTCTTTTTTAAACAGTGCTCCGATAGCCTTAATCACATCATAGAATCCGCATCCGCTGAGTCCCGCCGCGAGTCCGTAAATCAGCACCTGCCACCAGATATATCCTGTAAGTAACGGAGTGAGTTGCAACAGCCATGCAATAATACATACTACCATGCCCACACCGCATGAAATCAAAATTTTAGCCAGCTTGCTTGCGGAAATAGCCGGAACAACTTTCAGAATCTGTGTCACCAAGGTAGAAACCAGGGCTACGATTCCGGTAAAGCTTCCCAGGTCGATAAGGAACGATGTTTCAGGTTCTGCAGCCGGAAGTACGGTCTGCGCAAATGAAGCCAGTGTTGTAATCAGACACAGGCTGAAAAATAAGATAATCCGTTTCATTTTGTTGTGCTTTATTGGAGTAGCATTTGGAGTACTACTCCATGGTTATAGTTTCAATATTTGTTTCCTGTTTTTTCCGTCGCGCTTGTAAGACACATGCACCCAGGAATAATTCTTTTCGTCGATAAGCTGGTCAAAAGGAAGATGGCTTTTGATGTAATCAAAGAGCTTACGGTTTTCTTCCTTGCTTCCTGCTGTAATGTCGGCAGCTTCACCTTTCAGATGCTGGCTGCTTGCCGCACCTCCTACCAGCCGGTTCAGTTGCGGACAACGGTACCCTGAGTTTACGGTAATAGGTTTTCCGTACCATTCACGAAGAGGGTCAAGCACATTGTCGGCAAGGGCTTTCAGATTACCCGCCTCCTGAAGAGGCGGTGTATTCTTGATTCCATGAGCGTCGGCGGTGGTACTGGCACAAAGTTCACCCATTGTAAAGTGTTTCATGACTTATCCTCCTACTCCTGCATTGGAAATTTGTACATACTTCTTTCCTGTCCACATCAGTACAGTACTATCGCTTGCGGCACATTCTACGCCGCCTATCGTTTGTTTGTTTGACGTGTGTTCGTTATTCACTATCAGCAATGCGCCAGGTTGCACTTCTGTCGTTACGGTATAGCTCCCTGCCGATGCATCGCTTCCGAATGTCATTACCTGCGGGTTCGTATCATGGATAATGTTCGATTCATCTACAGGCTTTCGGTTTACGGCAATAGGGAAAGGAATCCGCTGGCAGCGTTCCCCTTCTTCTGTATACGGGGCAAAGAAATCGAATGTACGGTACGATTTACTGTTCAGATAACTCATAGTTCTATCTTTTTAAAGGTTTGTTACTCATGCTTTTTAGTTACAATAGCTCCCAGGTATTTCCCGGTAGTAGGCAGTGCCAGCCCGCGCATGTTAAAGCCGATAACGTCACCACGGTATTCCGGATCATTAAGACGGTAGTACATGTCGAAATTGCTCTTTGCAGCTCCTACCGCTTCCTTATAGAAGAAGGTTGAGGCAATAGCGTCTGTACCGTTTACAGGAGCTCCGTATGCTACACGTTGTCCGTTTTCTCCATTGTAGCGTGGAGTCATTGCTGTGATATATACCTTGAAATTAAACATTGAGCTGCCGTTGAAGAAGCTTTTGTACATTTCCAGATCCTGTTTGCGAAGGTCGGCTGCGTGCCACGGATGAAGCAGGAGGATTCGGCCTTCTGTTGGCATATCCATCAAGTTGCATTGGGTATCCAGTTTCAGCAGTTCTTCATAAGTAAAGGCATAGTACGTGTTGTTGATGCTGCTCTTGTTTCCTGTGCTGATCACATTTACCGGAGTGTTTTCCGTATTTTTTGCCGGTGACCAGTTATATCCTGCCATCTTCGCAAACTTAGTCTGCAAAGACACACGGTGTCCGCGGATGACGCTTTCGCGCTTACCAGCCGCTTCCTCCACTTCGATAGCGTTGATGTGTACGGTATTTTCCGTATCAAAGCGTTTCATCTCCAGTTTGTGTGGAATATCTTCACGCCTTACAATAGGAATAGGCCATACTTCATTGTTCTCAATTACTTCCGGATTTACACCCGCTTCCTGAAGGTTCAGGAAACCGTTATCTGTCCATGCATCGAGATTTCTACCTTCTGCAACGAATGAGGTGTCCGGAATAAACTGCTCCTCGATTCCGGGAAGCCAGATTTCTTTGTTTAATCCTGCCATGTTTTGTCTGTTTTAAATAGTTTGTAAAAATGGTTTAAGCCGGTTCATGTCCGTAGGCTTCGCGGAATTTCTGACGGTAGAGTTCCTTATCCTGCTTCAGTTCTTTCAGACGGTCGGCTTTCAGAATATCCTGGAAAGTCATGTCACGCAGGGTTATTGCTCCTGACTTTCCTTCGGGAATAACCTGTGTGGCTACAGTCTGCCGTCTGGTAATGGAAGACAGACGTACGGAAGCATTTTCAAAATCATTCTCCAGATCTTTCAGCCATGCATCACGTCCGGAAGCATCAATACGTCCGTCTTTTACGGCTGCATCCACCAGAGAGACAGCCTGTGCCTTTCTGGTTTCACGTTCCTTTTGTTCGTAGGTGTCCAGTTTTAGCTGTAAATTCTTTTTTTCTGTTTTCAATCCGGCTATTTCCGACTGATACTGATCACGCAACGCGATGAGCTTGCGCACTTCTTCGGCAATTGCCTGTTCGCTGGCTGAGTCGGACAGGCGCAGCATTTGTGTAATCACACTCATATTGTTTTCTTTTTTAGGGTTGAGATTCATATTTTTAATATTGTCAGCCAGACGTATGACCGTACTCCGGTCTGACAGGTCAATCCGTTTGCCTGTTGTACGGTCGTACATGGCCAGAGCATTGTGGTTCGCTCCAATCGGACAAATTGATATTTCACGGAGTGTCCAGCGTGTAATGGTCGGTCCGCTCTGTCCGTCCAGTTTCATCAATTCATCATCCGTAGCCTCTTCCGGAGGCCATGCACCTACAGATGCCATACGAAGAAATCCACGCTCTACTTTACCGGCTATCTCAGCGGCTTTCGGGTCGGCTGTATCAAATACGATTTCCGCCACTATGGTCCCATTTTCCTTATATACCTTGTCAGCACGGCCTATTGGCGTTTCCCAGTCATTATGGTTATACAGTATGACGGGATTTTTCTCAAATTCCGTCAGGTTGGCTCCATCAGTCAGCATACGGAAGCCGTAGGTGTTGACCGATTCATCGTGTACTGTGAATTTGTATGATTTGTTCATTGTGCTCATGCTTGTTTATCGCAAAATTCGGGTGAAAAATTGAATCAGGCAAATCAGGTTGTAAGCGTTACATTCTGTAATGTAGGGAGTTACATAAATAGGGAAAGCATTACAAACCGATTGGTACAATTCATAGGAACTGTCTACCTTTGTTTTAAAATATAACACGAACGGACATGACAAACAACCTGACAAACCAACAGAAAAAGGACTGGGCAAAGTTGCTGTTCATGCAGGAAGGCATGACTTTTCAGGATATTGCGCAGAAAGTGGGCGTAAGCCGTATAACCGTAGGAAGATGGGCGGAAAAGGAGAACTGGGAGATGCTGCGTGCGGCTGTCACCTCCACCCGTGAGGAACAGATACGACATCTGTATATGCAGATAGCCCAGATAAACAAGGCTATCAGCGAATCGGATACTAAATATGCCACATCTGCCCAGGCAGACACAATCAACAAACTGTCTGCTGCCATCGCCAAAATGGAGGGCGATTTCGGCATTGCAGACATTATCGGAGTAAGCAAGAAGTTCCTGACATGGCTGCGTGCCCGGAATCCGGAAAAGGCAATCGATATTTCATCTGAGTTTGACGAATTCATTAAGACACAACTGAAATGATATGGCAAGACAGAAACTGACCGGAAAGAACAAACAGTTGGTGGAAGACTGGGAAGAATTCCTACGACAGGTGCGCACACTGACTGCGGTGGACTTTACCATGAGCGATGCAGAGAAGTCCCGAAAATTGAAAGAGCTGGAGTCCGATCCGATAGCATGGATGAAATTCTTCTTCTATAAGTTTGCCAAATATGAGTTTGCCGGCTTCCAGAAGAAGGCAATTCGTCGTATCATAAACCATTCCGACGGTAACTGGTACGAGGTACTTTCGTGGGCGCGTGAGCTGGCAAAAAGTACCATTGTAATGATGACCGTACTATACCTTGTGATTGTGAAAAAGAACAAGCGGGTGATAATCCTTGCCTCTGCCACCAGCGATGCAGCCATCAAGCTACTCAATGTGTACCGGGCGCAGTTCGAGGCTAACGAACGCCTGCGATATTTCTATGGGGACATGAGGGGAACGAAATGGACAGAAGACTATTTCGTCCTGTCAAACCGGGCTTCGTTTATGGCTATGGGATGGGGACAATCTCCTCGTGGTGTGAAGCTGGATGAAGTGCGGCCTGACCTGCTGCTCATGGACGACTACGATACCGACGAGGAATGCCGGAACATTGAAGTGCTGAACAACAAGTGGCGATGGTTTGAGAATGCCTTGTTCTTCACCCGTTCCATCAGTGAGGCATTGCTGACCATCTGGACGGGCAACATAATCGCCAAAGACTGCTGTGTGGTGCGTGCCGGAAACAAGGCTCGTGAACTGGCAGACCGTGAAAAGCCGCTGGGACATTGGGACATTATCAACCTGCGTATGGTAGACATCAACCATCCTGACCCTCAGGAAGACTATCGGAGTGGGAAATCGGTATGGCCCGAAAAAAACAGTGAAGAAGCTGTTGATGAAGTGCTGGCTCAGGTCAGTCTGGCTGCCGGTCAGAAGGAATGTTTCAATAATCCTGTCATTGAAGGACATTATTTCGATGAAATTAAATGGGGAGAGTGTCCGCCTGTACATAAATTGAAATACATTGTCAGCTATGGCGACCCGTCATACAGTAACAAGGTCAGCAAGAAAGCCGCACAAAACTCCTTCAAGGCAAACATCCTGTGCGGACTGTATGAAGGTACGCTGTATGTGTACACCTGTTTCCTTCAGCATGTCACCAACGATGAATTTGTGAACTGGTACTACTATCTCCAAGACTATGTGAAGGAGCGTGCCCAGCTGCGTTGCTTCATTGAGAACAATACCCTTCAGGACCCGTTTTACGAGCAGGTATTCAAACCTATTTTTCTGAATAAGGGAAAAGAACGTGGATTTTACATTAATATCAGTCCGGACGAACGGAAGAAACCGGAGAAGTTTGCCCGCATCGAAGGTAATCTTGAACCGTTGCACCGTGCCGGAAGACTGGTTTTTAATATTAAAGAAAAAGACAATCCTCACATGTTGCGGCTTCAGGAACAGTTTAATCTGTTTGATGACGGACTCCCGTCACCGGCTGACGGACCTGATGCTGTGGAGGGAGGATACTACATGTGCCAGCAGCTTTCAGCCAAGATTGAAACGGGAAGTATCTGGTACGGTAAAAGACATACAAACAAAAAAAGATTCTAAGATTATGGCATACCTGACAACAGAAGATATGTACACACATATCTACCAGGAAAACATTGAAACTATAAGTCATGGCGATGAGGCGATTATGCTTTCTGCCATTGATGCCGCCATAGAGGAAGCATCCGGTTATCTTACCAAATACGATACACAAGCTATCTTTTCCGCAACAGGAAGCGCACGAAATGCCATCCTTCTGCTGTTCGTAAAAGATATTGCGGCATGGCACTTTGTCAACCTCTGCAATGCCGGGGTAGATATGGAACTGCGTGAAAAACGGTACAACCGGGCTATCGAATGGCTGGAGAACAACCAAAACCGTAATAACCCTAATCTTCCGGCCAAACCGGACAGTACGGACTGCGGACATGCTCCGGGATGCCATTGCCAGATGGATTACGGAAGTAACCGAAAGCGGGACAATCATTTTTAAACGATACGATTATGGCAAAGAAAAATAAAAAGAATTATAGGGGAAAAGCCGCCATTCCCGATCCGACAACAGTAAGCAAGGCACTGCCCACACCTATTTACAGCACTCTTGTACTTACGCCTCCCAGACGTGAGATAAATGACATAGGGAACTGGAAATCGGCTCTACGTGCAGCCGATATAGGCATCCGTTTCCCATTGTATGACCTGTACTCCAGTATTATGCTTGACGGTTCCGTGACGGATGCCATCAACAAGCGTATAGAGGCGATTACTGATGCCGATATTAATTTTATCACAAAAGACGGAAAGCAGTCCGATGTGATGGAAAACCTTATCAATACTCTGGAGTTCGAGCGGCTGCTGGAAAGCATCATGTGGAGCCGCTTTTGGGGAATATCTGTGGATGAATTTACATTCTCTCCTGAATTTGACTTCAACTCCATTCCACGAAAGCATATCCGTCCAAAAGAAAAGGTCATCGTACGCCAGCAAGGAGATAATGAAGGAATCAGCTATGCCGGTGACGAGATGATTATCCAGTGGGGACGAGATGATGATTTGGGACTTTTGCTGAAAGTCGCTCCATACGTCATTTATAAGCGGGGAGGTTTTGGCGATTGGGCACAGTTTGTCGAACTGTTCGGTATGCCCATCCGTATCGGGAAATATAACTCTCTGGACGATACGAGCCGCAGGATGTTGATTGAGGCATTCGAGACAGCCGGTTCCGCACCTTATATGGTAGTTCCGAAAGAAAGTGAGATAGAAACCACCCTGATGAGCGGAACGACCAACGGAGCCCTTTACGATGATTTCCGGAAGGCGTGCAACGAAGAAATACTGATTACGATTCTGGGACAGACCATGACCACACAAAGCGGTTCATCACTCAGCCAAAGCCAGGTGCATCTGTCCGTGCAGGAAAAAAAGCACCGCAGCGACCGTCGTTTTGTTATCCGCATGCTGAACAAGTTTTTTGTGCCGTTACTGGAGAAACGCGGATACCCGGTACATGATGGAAAGTTCTCTTTTGTAGACAAGAAAGACGAACTTTCCGTGACAGACCTGAAAACACTGAGCGAAATACTTCCCATTCCCCGCTCGTGGGCATACGAAAAGTTTGGCATACCAGAACCCAAAAACGATGAAGATATTCTGCAAAGCCTGCATCCGGAATCCGTACAGCAGCATTTTGTAAACGGAAGCAAGAAACCCCGTACGGACGAGGTTCAGGAGCCGAAGAAAGATCCGGAAAAAGAAAACGAACCTCCTGTACGCAATACGGACAAACAAAGCCTTTGGGAATGGATAAAAGGTTTTTTCGCAGAAGCCCCGACGGGAGCCGGGGCTGGCACAGTCCGCATGAAGGATGATTCGGATCTTGATGAAAAGATAGCCGATGAAGTGTGGAACGGTGAGGAACTGTTCTCACCTGATCTTTTCAGGTTCTTTTCCGGAGAATTTTTAAATGCAATTCAAACATCATTTAAATCAGACGTAAAAAACATTGATACTGGCTTTGCCTACAATGCTCCCGATGATGTGTTCCGTACTGCCATGGAAACAAATCTATACCATTTCAGTGCCGCCAAGACGCTTGCGGAAATACAGGAACTCAACCGAATGTTCCGGGAAAGCGGAAGTTACAATGAATTTATGGAAAAGGCACAGCTGGTGACAAAAGCCTTTAACCGGACGTGGCAGCAAACCGAATACGATACTGCCGTACTGACAGCAGAAGCCACTTCGCAGTACCGCAGACTGGTACAGAACAGGACTGTCTTCCCTTACTGGCAATACCTCACCGTAGCCGATGGCCGTGTACGTGAGGAACATAAAAAACTGCACGGAGTGATTCTTCCAGCTAATGACGAGCTTTGGAACAAGATATATCCTCCAAACGGATGGAACTGCCGATGCCGTGTACGAGGGCTTATGACATTTCAGGTAGAAGGTGAGGATTTGGCTGGTATGCGCCAGCGGGTACTGAACTTTCTGGCTACCAAAGAATGGAAGATGCAGGAAGCCCAAGGATGGGGAGTAAACCGTTGTGACACCGCACAGATATTCACTGCCGACCAGATGTACATCCGTAAGTTTCCGGAACAGGCTGCATCCTACTTGAAAAAGATGACTGCCGAACGTTGGAAACAGCCTACCGTACAACAGATGAAGGAAAGTGCGCAGACTGATATGCCGCCACGTGTGGAACAGGATGAAAAGCAGCTATGGGAGGAAAAGGCTGTGGACGGGGTGATTTCGCTGACCGATTATGACGGACGGAAGATAGTCATATACGAAAAACAGTTTTTCGGTCATACTTCCGCAAAAGGAAGAGATAACCGTATTGCACTGTGGAATGCCATGCTCGATACGCTGATGGATCCTGACGAAGTATGGTTGAACAACGAGATAGAGAAAAACTCGCTCGAAAAGGCAGAACAGCTTGACACCTACTGTCTGCTGAAATTCTATCGCGATGAGGTGGTGGCCGTAAACTACAAGATTGATGGTGAGGCACTGGTTTTGAAAACGTGGTACATCATGCAGACCAATCTGAAAGGAAAGACCGTAGCGTATATGAAAAAGAACATCTGGGACAAACGCCGGTGGGGACTACTCATAAAAAAACGCTGAAGTATGTCTTTGCTTCCGTCCGAACCGTAAAAGAGAGTTATCCCGTAATTCTCCGCCCGCCCGGATTGGATAGCCGGTGTCATACCTCAACTTGAATTTCTCTGACCGAACCTTGCGTCTTTCCATTTCTTGCGGCTGCCCCCCGCCAAACCAAGGTAGGGCCCCATCTAGTCCGGTTGTCAGAACATTACAAAGATAATGTTTTTAATTTTAAACCACTTGTTTAATTGAAAAACAAATGAATACAAACGGTGAATTTGCAAAAAAAATAGCCCAGGCAATGAGCGCACTCCCCCAACTGATAGCGGAAGAAGCCAAGGAATATTCCAGGACCCGTTTTTCAGAAAAGTCTTTCGACGGTAAACCATGGCCGGCACTGAGCCCGAAATACAAGCCGAAGAAAGGGACCATGCTGGTACGCAGCGGAAAACTGCAAGGCAGCGTGCGTGTGTCAAGGGTAACCCCTAAAAAGGTAGTCATTACCGCCGGAAACAGCAAGGTTCCCTACGCGCAGGTTCACAACGAAGGTTTTACCGGAAGCGTAGTGGTAAAGGCTCACACCCGTAAGCTGAAAAGAAAAGGAAAGAAAAAGAAAAGAACTGTCGAAGTGAAAAGCCATACACGGAAAATGAATATACCTCAAAGACAGTTCATGGGAAATTGTCCAGAACTGGAACGTAAATTAAAGACCGTAAGCGAACAACTTTTTAAATCCATATTAAAATGAAGAAAGAATACCTAATCAATTTATTTGAACTGCTAGAAACGGAAGTGCCAGAACTCCGTTGGATTGATGCTGACGAAGGTCAGCTGGATTATTACACCGATGAACGCCATCCGGTGGCATGGCCATGTTGTCTGGTAGATTTATCTATCCCTGACACACGAGACTTGTCTTCCATGGGGACAGTTCCACAGCGATGTACCATACGAGCTGTGCTTACCATTGCCTTTAATGATTGTGCAAGCCTGAACACCCACACTCCGGAATCCGTACGGGAAACGGCTCTGAAACGTTTTGACTTGCTGGAAAAAATAAAGCAGTCTATACATGGAAAGTGGTTTGATCATTTCCAGCAACCATACATGCGACGTAGCTGTGTACCTCAGAAAAGGGAGGACGGAATGAAAGTATATGAAATGGTATTTGAAGCGGCTGTAATCGAATAGTCAGAATTTCCATGTAGGAAACATCTTCTGAAGCTGGCGTGCCGTCACTTTACGACGGCAAAGGTCTGTATAGAAATCCGCATTTTCCATCAGCGCGTTCTGAATGGTTCTCTCGTCCACAAAGAACTCATATTCCGCCAGTATCACTGTCACATCGTCAGGACGGCGGCGCATGATTTCTTCCCAGTAGTATTTTCGCGCCACCATCGCGCGGTTACGTAGCGTCAGACGCTCCTTCCTGTCTGATGCCATTCGCTTGAGAGGAAGAGTTATCTTCCGTGCTATATTTGAAAGCGAAATCGTATTTTCCGGGAACAAATCAAGCTGAGAGTTCATCATAATGTTTTCCGCAAAAATACGAAAAAACGCACACAAATCAGCATATTCATGCGTCTTTTCACACTGTGTCGCGGCTTGTTCAACGCATCCTCATTCTCCTTCCGTAGTTTTGTCGTGTCATGACAAGAAAACCACATTATCAACCCTTTAAAACAAAACCATTATGGCAATCAATTACAGCGTTGCACGAATGAAGAATCCGGCAGAACCGGATGTGTACAAGTATTACCCGAAGGCACAGGCCAACGGATCGGTAGACATTAACGAGCTGGCAGAAGAAATCGCCTATGCCACCACCCTGACAGACGGTGATGTGCTTAACGTAATTCGTGCCCTGGTGAAGCGCATTAACCTTCACATAGCTAACGGGCAGATTGTGAAACTGGAGAATCTGGGAAGCTTCCAGGCACAGATCCGAAGCGACGGTGCCGACACGGAAGACACGTATTCCACTTCCATGATTCGGAAGGTCACGCTCCAGTTCCGGCCGGGCATCGGGCTGAAAGGCCAGCTGAACAAGGCGAACCTGACATTCCACAAGGTGAAGAGCCTGAAGCAGAAAGAAGAGGAAGAACCGCTTCCGTAATTACTGCATAGTAATTGCATAATTACTGCAAGGTAAACCGTTAATTACCCCGTAGTAGCTGCATTGTTACTACGGGGTAGTTTGTTTCTCTGATATTTTTATTATCTTTACATTCAAACACAATCTTTATGCACGCTATTTATCTTACTGACCTTGCACTGCGATACTTTCCCCGCTCTTCTTCCCGCAGTGCCGTTACACAGCTCCGACGCTGGATTAATCTCAACAAAGATTTACAAAAAAGACTGGACGAACTTCACTACAAGAAAGGACAGCGCACGCTTACGCCGCTTCAGCACGAGGCGATATGTCATTGCCTGGGCGAACCATAATTTAATTAATAATGAATAATTAAAAATGAAAATCCCCGGCATCCGGTTTGGCGGTGTCGGGGATTTTTTGTTAGTCTTCGATGTAGAAATCATATTCCAGCAACTCTTTCATGTACCGGTCACGCTCTGCTTTAGATTTAAAATCACTTCTAATTGTTACCCATGAGTCAGGATTATCCAAATTTTTTGCCTTGATAATTGGCTTCCCATTTCTTTCTCCAGCTCTTATTATCCAGAAACCTGAATCACATACTTTTTTTTGGTCTCTTGCGTTCATACGTTTTGTATTTTTTCTGCTATTATTTCATCCGCTCTTCTAACTGTACAACATCCTTCTCCATATGCAAACACAACTTGCTTGCCAATTATTTTTTCATCTTTAATCCATACCCTTGATATGTATGGAGATTTTGTACTTTCCTTTACTGTTTTTAGCGAGGAATACATTTGTCCATTCTTTTCATTTAAAAACTTTTTTATAATCTCTTTTTCGCTCATAATCAATCTTCTTTTAAATAAACAAATTCTCCTGCCAATAACAGCACCGGCTCACCGACACCCATCACCCATTCACCACGCTTGTTATTTTGACCTATTGGCGGTGGAACTATGTCATGCTTGCTGCCTGGTGTAATATTCGCAAACTGATCGCCAAAAGCCTTACAGTCTGTAACCATAATTCGCTTGAATGTGTTTGTCTGCTTTGGGCTACACTTCTGCATCTTCTTAATATCAGATTCTTTGATAGAAATTGTACCTAATCTGTAAGACTTTCCTGTGATACCGCATTTTCTACATTTATACACATCGTACATTTTCTTAACTCCTTGAGTTGTCAGATTTTGTTTTTCCCAATCGTGACCTCCGGTATGAATATCGAATGTTTGCATATATCAATAAACTTTAGTGTAATTCTTTAAATCTTCAGAATATAATGAGATGATAACTCCTTTAAGTTCTCCATATTTATTATACTTCTTTACTTCAACTCTTGGATTTCCCAAATAACTGAAGAACTTCTGTTGATACCTGTCTAATACCTTGTATTTTACTGAATTTTTCGCTATTACGTCTCCAACCCGAACAGGATTGTCGCTACTGTCTTTAAGATATTTGTCCAGATATTCGTCTTTCAATTTATCAATCTTTTTCTGAAAAGGTTCTATCATTTTTCTACGCTCTTCTAATAGACGATTTATTTCAATGGATATATCCCTTGTCGAATCGTCTCTTAATTTGATAAGTTCATCAACCTTTTCAGTTAGTATTTTTGCGTCTTTTCTTCTTTCCATCATAAATCAATAATTTCAATTTTCAGACTTGTTTTTAAATCACACATCATGTCGATTGTGTCGTTGTTTTCCACATCGAAGCAGATGCCCAGGTATTCCGGGTTCTGATTCGAACGCTGCACCTTCAGGTCGCATGGGCGGCTGTGCTTGATCCATACAAACATAAACTGATTGATTGCGCTGTAATGGACTTTGGCTGCCACCCTGCGAGGCTTGAACAGATTAAGGTTCTGGTTCTGCATAGGGTTCAATCTGCTTGATTACTGTTCCGCTGAGCCAGACGCGTCCGCTGCCCTGGCATTGCGGACATACTTTATTCTGGGGATATTCCCTACGCACATCTTTCTCTGCATACACGGTCACAGTGCCGGTTCCTCCGCACTGGCGGCAGAGGCATACGCGGCGATGGATATAGGTCTTTTCTGTTTTCATCTTCTGTCTGCATCATTAAATTCAGGTTTCACATCGGGGTCGTATGGATACACGTCCATGATGGCGGTTTCGGATACGGAAGCTATCACGTAATCAGCCAGAGTGTCTTTCATTCCTTCGTCCAGCTTCTTGATGGCGTCGCGAAGGTCGGAAGCTTGTACCAGTACGTTGAATGCAGTACGCTTTTCTGCTCCACTCTTTTCATCCAGTGTAATAAACCAGAGTTTACATTTGAACCAGCGGTCGGCAGACTCTTCTTCACTTGGAAACAATTCATTGTAATTAGCTTTTGCAACTCCAGACACCTCGAACTCACCACTGATAAAAGGTGTAATTTCTTCGATAATACGCGATTCAGCTTCGGTAAAGCTGAGAGCGTCTACCAGATAGGGTTCTGTTACTTTCTTGTTCATTCCGTTTTCCATTGTCTTTTCGTAACGGATTTTGCATGTAAACCAGTTGTGCATCATAATTCTTCTGTTTTTGTTGAGTTCTTAAATATTACGTTAGTGTGGTCTCTTCTTGAATCGTCCATACATTCAAGTCCGTTCCCGTAGCAGCTTATGCCGTGCTCAAAAAAATAGCATCCGCTGCAAGGGTCTTCCGGGTCTTTCACCTCGACTACTTCGAGAGCATGTCCGTTCCAGGTGAACGTTTCTCCTAATTCGTGCTCCATGATTCTTTGATTTTATGTACGAGTTCATCCCATCCTTTCCTCGCCATGCGTGGTTCCATCCAGCAGAGCCAGCCAAGTATATCGAGCATTCTTCCTGCAAGTTTCAGGATGAATCCCAAAATAATCAGCGGCCCGATGATGATGGAAAATGCGGTGAACAGGATAATTTGTGTGCGATTGTTCATTATTCCAGGTAATAGGTGATTACTTTTTTACTGTTTCGTTCGACTACAACTCCAAAACCGTTCTCTCCTTTGACGGTATAGATTAATATGTTCGTATCTTCCATAATAAGTTTATCATTTCCCAGTGCGACAATCTTTTCAAATATTATCCGTTTGAGCCGGTCGTAATCGTCTGGTTCTACATCTTCTACAGGTATTTCATATATCTTTTTAAGATATTCGTGAAGCTTAATCATCCAGCGCGGCCACTTGTCGCGCCGGATGGGTGAATTAAAGGTTAGTTCTGCCATGGTTGTTTTTCTTCCATCCATTTAATTGGTAAACCTTGTCTCGTGCTTCCTCCGGTGAATGACACTCCGCTATGGGAGTGCCTTCACATGTGGACTGGGTGTATTCATTGCGATACACAATCCATAGAGGACCACGGCGTTCATACGTGTATTTAGGCCGTCTGGACCGCATCGCTTTCCTTTTTGGGTTCTACGTAGAAAGATTCATCCTGCACCACCTCTACGCCGATGTTGGCAAACTGTTCTGCAACTTCCGGTACGTCACGGTCGGCAAGCAGCTTGTCTTTTGCCAGTTCCTCCGTGGTGCGGATATAATCAGGAAGAAACTCTTTGCAAAGGTTCGTAACGGCTGCCCAGGTGAATCCTTTCCGGTTTTTCAGTTTCGGGTTACCGGTACGGAAACCGATGATACCGTGTGCCGATTCCAGACTTTTCTTTTTGCTGAACAGCGTATCCTTATTCTCAGTTGCGTAGGTCTGCATCACATCAAAGGTGCGGTCTTTCGTTTCGTTCAGTTCTGCCAGCTGGTCGGCGTACTTCTCACGAATCTTCGTCATTTCCTGGTCCATTTTTGCAGTCAATGACTGGGCCTTTGCGTCGGCCATAGCGAATTCTGCAAATGCCTGTTCGTACTGTTCGCGGCTTACTCCGCTGATTACTGTTTTCTTGGTTCTTTTTGTTGCCATTTTAATTAAGTTTTAATTGTTATTTAAATTCTGTATAGTACAGTCGTACTTTGGAATCTGGATTGATCTTTAAAGCAATCTTCCTTATTGTTTCAACATTATTGGTTCGACAGCATACACACTGTGTTTTTTTACTTCCGTCAGACTTTATACACACAATTCTCCAAATGAGATACTTCTTTCTATCTTTCTTCATCTCTCATATCCTCCATTGCCGCCATGTCGTATTCCATTTTCATGGCTTCGTCTGCCTGCTGTCCGCAGAAGTTTTCAAGCTCACGGAGTATCGTTACACGGTCGCCGAAATCAAACTGCTGCATGCGGTTCATAATGTCATTCTGAATTTGTTCGATTGTATGTTCCATGGTATCTCATTTTATAGTTTTTTTATACGTTTCCTCTTTATCCCGTTCCAGCATTCTTATTTTCGCCTCATTCAGGTAGAGCATAAAGAACAGTGTGGAGATGAGAATGCAGAGGACAAACACTTGTGCCTCGTCCATCATTCCGCACACTGTTGTGGAGGTAAACATACGTACCAAGTAAATGACTGAAATTGCTATCCACATAACAGCCATCCACAACGTCCATTTCTCTTCAATCAGTTGTTCCAGTTTATTTTTCATTTTCTGTAGTTTTTAATATCCATCCTTGTCTGAGGAACTTTCTGACAGGCATTGCTGTTTGATTGAAGAAATGATGTCCTTCACTTACATCTGCAATAAATGAATATCCATACAGTTCCGTCCTGTATCTTTTAATCTCAAGCAACACCCATCCGTCCTTCACATCCTTTATTCTTACTGTTTCCGGTTCCGTCCATGGAGAAAGCTTCTTATCCGGACGTATGTAGATGTCTCCCGGTCTTGGAGTCTTTCTCCTTCTACGAGTCTTTATGTCGTCCAGCACGGTATCTAAAACCGAGTCAATAAATAGCAGTGAAAACATTGTCATAAATAAAATATCCGTCCAGATCATGACTGTTTCCTTTCCTTGTTAGCCCTTGCTTTCAGTTGGCGGTGCGTGGCATTCAGTTCCTCGTAGTTCTGGCGGGATACGGGTTTCTTGCATGCGCCGTACTGGCGGAGCCACTGGTTTAGCTTGGCGATGTTCATTTCACGTTCTACCGGGTCGTCCACATCGTAGGGAGCGTTCAGACCGGATATTTCGCACGAAAGACGGTAGATACGGCATACCAGACGGTATTTACGTTTTTCATCCTGAGCATTTGACCCGTCAGGGTCTAAAAGTCGGCTTATCATCTGCCGTGCCTCTTCCTTGGTCAGTTCCGCAGAGGTGGATGTGCGACCGCCGCTGTACTGTAGTACAAGGTGGCGGTATGTGTCTTCATCCAGCCGGAGCTTCCGTTTCAGGCGGTGAATGAGCTGCTTCTGCTCATTCGTCGCCGGGAGTGTAAGTTTCCTGTTCATATTCTTCGTTGTTTAATGGTTTCTCACTTTCCAGCCACTTGCGTTCCGCTCCTTCCTCCCAGATGGTGTAGTAACCCCTTGGCCCTCCTTTACCGCGACCGATGTAGATGGCACGGAACCCGTGTACTTGTATGCGGACAAAACAGTCACGCTTTACGGCGTAGGCCGCTTTCCCTTCCACTTCCTTGCCCTCCACATGGCTCACATAGACGAATATCTTGCTGCGGAACTTCTTTCGAAGGGCGATGATTCCTTCTGCCGTGGCCTCATACTGGTTGACAAAGTATTGCAGGGAGTCGATAATCACCACATCGGGGCTTCGCTGCTTCTCCATCATCTCGTTCAGTTCCGGAACGGTCAGTGCATCGGTAAATACAATCTTCTGCACCTTCGAGCGGATTCCTGCATCTTTCAGGTCTTTCTGGAAGTCGGCACAGAATCCCATTTCCAGCGAAGCGACCAGTACACGGTAACCCATGCGGTCGAATTCTTTGGCAAGCTGGAGGATGAAGCGTGTCTTGCCTTGCCCTGCCTTTCCGTACACAATCCAGTTGCCGCCCTTCTCACGGTTTCCGAACGCCTCGCTGAAAGGCTTTGAAAAGGGGATGTAGCTGTATTTCCGTTCTTCTATATTGGATATGCTCAATGCCCTCATACCTTCATCGCCCCCTCGCTGAGTTCCTGACGGATTACCACATCATCAATCATGCTTGCCAGCTCGCGAAGGTCGTCCGAGAACCATACCGTGCGAGGGTCTTCCGGATTGGGCTGTTTCTTCACTTTCGGCAGCTTCCCCCAGATGGTTTCCGCCATGTCTTTGTCGGGAATTCCGTTTGCCATGCAGATGGATACCACGTCTTTCTTTGTCGCGCCCAGCAGGGTAATGTAGTTTCGTCCGAAACGTCCGTCTATCTCATCATATCCTTCGATACGTCCCACGTAGCGTTTGATGTTCCGTTCCAGTGTTTCCGTTCCTGCCACCAGGCATCCCATGCGTCCCAGCGTGTCGTCATACAGCGGTATCAGGCAGTTCATGGCCGAGTGGGTGAGCTTTCCGGCATCGTCTATCAGCAGAATGGGGTGGCGGTCGGCCATGCGGTTCATGTGGGCGGCGCAGATGTCAAGCAGCTCGTCATTGTCCATGTACCGGTTCACCTTTTCGCCCATGGCGGTAGCCAGCTTGGTCAGGAACTTGTGGCTCGACCACTTGCGGCATTTCAGGTAGATTACGGAACCGTCGCCGCACACATTGTACAGGTCGATGAGCGACTGGGTCTTTCCGCTTCCGGAACGGCTGCTGATGCAGTACCACTTGCTTTTGCTGCGGGCTGCCACAAACGCCGTCTTCACCTGACGGTAGGAGGTGACCGTGTCCACCACGTTGCGCGAGTTCTCGAAGAAATAGAGTCCGGCTGCAATCTTTTCGGCCAGAATGTCATCGCTTGCGGAATACTTGCCCGTACGGAACAGGCTCATGGAGGTGTCCGAAACGCCGCATCTGCGTGCCAGTTCGGCAGCCGAGCTGCCACGGCTTATCAGATTGTCGATATACTGTTTGAGTGCTTGTTTGTCCATAATTAAATCGTTTTTAAAGGTTATGTAAATCATCTTGAAAATCTCATGTCGGTAGGGTTCCATTCGTATGAGTCATCATCTTCCTGTGCGGTAGGAACAACCAGTTGCCTTTTCGGTGCGGGTATCGCTTCTTCTTCCACGACCACCGCGTCTGCGATGGCATCCCTTGCCTCGGAGCGGCGGTCCTTGTGCTGTCCGTGAATGTCAGTAATCAGTGCGCGGTCAAGCAGGGTGTTGCTTTTCAGCTGCGGATAGCGTGAAATCATTCCCTGAAGGGTTTCGTCCACCTGGTTCTGACGGTCGATGTACCGCTGCTCCAGCTCATCGTTGAACTTCCTTACCTTGCTTCGGTGTTCGAAGTGTTCCGGCTTCTGGTCTGCAAGTGCCATCGGTACGATGATGTCACGCTGCATGGTGAACCTCAGTGTGCCGATTTCCTTCTTCACCCGGTGTCCGGACGTGGATTCCGCGTTGCAGATAAGCACCTGCGAAAGGTCTTCGGGGTCGTAGTGTACCACCCATTCCTCGTTGTAGTGGTTTCGCAGCTCCATGTTGAAGGTCTCGAAGTTGAGCCGCTGTCCCATGAGTTCCATGAGCAGCCCCTGACCCGTGAGGCGGTTGGTGCGTCCGGTAGTTTCGCCCATGAGGAAGAGGTATTCATCGTCATTGAAAGCTATTCTCCGTTCGCCCGGCGTGGTGGCCCATGCCTTCAGGTAGGCATCGCGCTTCAGTTCGCGCTCCCTGTTCATGATGGTGTGTATCTGCTGTATCACCACTTCCTCTGTGGGTATCAGGTGACGGTTGCGGTTCAGAATTTCAATGTTAGGCTGGCTGTCACGCTTGGCGTTGATGTTCACCCCGCTCCAGTTGGGCAGCATCTGGCAGTAGGTCTTGTTGATGTGGTTGAAGTAAGGTTCTATTATCTTCGATTTCGCATTGCCCAGTGCCGCAGGCGTGTAGTGAACGGTCATTGCCTCGTAGAACGGCACCATCACCTTCTTCTGGTAGTTGTCGCTCTGCAACTGCATGGGCTTGTAGCGTGAGCCGAACAGTTCCTTGGTGTGCTTCACCGCATTGCGGAGCGCGGTGCGTATCAGTGCGGGGCTTTCGTGGTCGCCTATGGCGTAGCCCACCGGATATTTTCCGCAGGCATCGAGCACCACCACCATACATTTGCGGTTGGTGTAGGAGGTCTGTCTGGTACGCTTGATTTCACCGTCCACCACCTTTTCACGTATAACCTGCTTTTCGTACACCAGCTCCACGTCCCATCCGTCCAGTGTCCAGTAGGTCATGGCGGTGGTGGGCGGCGTGCGCTTTATCTGCATTTCGTACTTGTTTTTCCATGTATTGCCGCCCCTGCGGTGACCGAGCGAAGTGGACTCCATTTCCTTGCGGTAGGCATCCACCGTGGCCGGACTCTTGATGAATGGGAGCGGTTTCTCTCCATCGGCTTCCCTTATCAGGTTCATCTGACGGATAACGAGGTTGTACTGTTCCATGATCTGCACGTTGTTCAGGTTCATGTGCTGGCTGAGCAGCTTGTGCATCACGGCCTCGCATTCCTCATCCTTCACCTTTCGGGTGGAGGTGTTGCCGTGGTTCTTGTTCACCAGCGCATAGAAGCCTTCCTTTTCATACTGTAGTGCCTTTCGCTGGAGGGTCTTTCCGGTGGATGGCAGCTTGTGCGGGTAGCGTTGCTCGCCCCTGCTGTTTCGAACGGCCAGCAGGTCGTTCACCATGCGGCTCAGGTTGTCCCACACGCTGACCTTCACCGTGCCGTCGCCCACGCTCCGGCGGTTCTCACGGTACAGCCGGAGTACGGCATCCAGCACCCGTGCCTGAAGGGTGTAGAGGGCGGCCTTTTCGGGTTTCAGCTTCTTTCCCGCCTCGTCGGTGAAGTCAGTAAAGAAGGTGTATGCCTCTTCGTTGTATTGAAGCTCGCGCTCCAGCAGGCTCTGTTTCAAAACGGCATCAAACTCCTCGTGCGGGTCGCCGTAGGCCTTGATGTATTGGTTCTTGATGTATTCTTCCATTGTGTCGAAATAGACTAATGCAGGTTGTCCTCCACCACGCCGGGCAATTACTATAAGCCCACGATTTACTTTTGAATAGTATGTGCCTTCTGGTAGAAATCCACTTTCTGTCCCGATACCACTTTTTTTATTTCGTGCTATCAGCTCATTGGCGAAGACGCATACCTGATTGTTATAGATTACAGCCATGATTGTTCGTTTTTATCGTTTGTACGGCTCCGGGACTTGAACCCGGATGGCAGCCGCTCGGTGAAGTTCTGCAAGCCGTGTGTGATTCATTCCTTTTTCTGTGTTCTCTTATCCTCTCTGTCCAAACGTATTGCAGCAGGTATAAGTGCCAGGCAAAGGGTAACGGTTATAATCAGGTTCATTGTGCCGTCTGTCAGCCGGTTCAGTATGGCTGCTGCCAGTATAAGCAGCAGATAGCATGTAGTAGTATTGATTCGTTTCATGATTCTATGGTTTTAGTGTAGACCTTAAAAGACTCTTTTTGCGGGTAATAATATTTTCTGCATTTCTCTTTCATCTTTTCAGCTTTATACTCTGTCTCGTAATCAAATTCTCTTATTCTTTCTGTGGTTCCATCCAAATTGATGTAATCCACACATACAGTATATTTCTTCATGATTCTATGTTTTGGTTTTGAGCCATCCCTATTCTCTCGAACTGGGAATGGCAATGATTCATCACTTATGCAGTTGGTTGTAAATTACAGTTGAATAACTTCCGCATACGGGTTTTCCAATTTCTTCAGCTCGTAGAGTTCCGCTCCGTGATTCAATGCATACGAACGAATAAGCCTTGCTGTAGGGCTATTAGTGTCGTATGCCAAAGCCGAACGAACAGAGCGGGTTGTTACTTTCAGTTTTGCGGCGATTTCCTCCTGAAGTTCACCGCTTGCTTTGATGAGTTTTCTTGTTTCTGCCATTTCGTTATTGTTTTTATTGTGATTATTCGGTTAAAATTCCGTCCCTATTCCTCGCGAACCGGAACGGTTTTGCTACATTTGTAGCGATGCTAAACAAACTAACTTTATTTTGTTATGAATGAAATTGAAATTTCTCAACGGTGGGCTGTGCTATGCAGAGCCAACAGCATGTCTACATTGAAAATGATTTTAAAGAAACTGGAAACCTTCACTGAAATCTGGAGTGATGGAATAGATTCTGAAATTATTTGTGATGAAGAACAACGCTCTCCACACAAACTGGGACAAATCAGTTTCTATGCAGACAATCGTATTGTAAGGGACAGCCTATTCCAGTTCATCCTCTCCCAGCTCTGCTGCAATCTCATGAGGCGTTTTAAGAATATAGAGCTTACCGTTTTTCCTGAGCCTTGAAAACTTCCAGGTGCGGTATAGTTCGTGGAATATCCTTTCGATGGAAGGAAGTATCTCGCAATCCATTATCCCCAACACGTCACCAAGCTCAGGATTGGGGCGTGATACTTCCTCCTTGTATTTTCTAATCAGTTCCTGATGGGTGTCAAGCAGTTCGGCTATCCTTTTATAATCTGGAGCCAGTGTCTTTATTACATGAGGCCTGTTTTTCTGCGCTGTCATGTACTCTTCGTATGTTCTTGCTTGATTAAAATTGTTTTCTCTCTGTACCTGTTGTATGCTTCCTCTATAGTCAATTCTGGAAGCCGGTAATTTCTTTGCCTTTTCCATAATTTGCGTTTTTAAAGTTGTTTCACTATCTTAGTGGCGTGTTCCTACTGGAATACTTTGCAAACTTACTAAGATTTTAGTAATTACCAAATAATAAAAGCGATAATTTTAGTTTAAAGCATAAAATTTCTAATATGTTAGTAACAACTAAAGAGAGAATATTGCACTATATTGAGTGCAAAAATATTCCTAAATCAAAGTTTTATAATGATTTAGGAATAAAAAGAGGGCTTTTGGACTCTGATAAGTTAAAAGCCTCTGTTACGGATGTTGTTATTGCTAAAATCTTAGCAATCTATAAAGACTTAAATATAAATTGGCTCCTCACCGGCGAAGGCAACATGCTTCGCAGTGAAGAATCCACGCCTTCATTACCGGTTCCTGAAAAGAAACGTCATCTGATACCGCTTTTTGATGTAACCGCTATCGGTGGCCGTCAGTACGATGCAGATATGACAGCCGTATCAGCTCCATCGGAAATGATTGATACGGGAGACTGGTTTCAGGATGCCACCGCAGCCATGCGCGTGCAGGGTGACAGCATGTCGCCTGAGTACAAATCAGGAAGCATCGTCGCACTTCGCCAGATAAATGACCAGCGAATCATTATGTATGGGGAGGATTATGTGGTGGAAACGGACGAACTCAGAGTGATCAAGCGGTTGCAGCGTGCCGATGACCCTGCTTATCTGATGGCCTGCTCCGTCAACCAGGAGCAATGGGAGTCTGGCCCCATGAAAGGCCACCTGATACATGAGCCTTTTGAAATACCGAGAAGTTCCATCCGCCGTCTCTTCCTCGTGCTGGGAGAAGTGCGGAGAAACCACAGTTGTAATATTATAGATGTAGTTAAATAAATTCAAAAAAAGCTGTATGATATTATTAGAAGCAACTCCAAAAAACTTTGGTGTAAAAATTCTAGGAGATTATGGAGATTTGTACTCCTTATATGATACTATATCATGCTATTATTCAACCGAATGTAATGACATCGAGATGCAACAAAGAGGAAGATTGCTTACAATAATAGGATATGAGATTCGGCATGCATTAAGACGTCATAGACTATGTGAAAGGGTAGAATACGCCCCCAATAATATCGTAGAATATCAAGGCTGTTATATTGATTGGATTACATTAATTTTCACATTAGCTTGTTTGCAGCAAAATATGCATTGTGAAAACACCAATGATATAGATAGAGCAAACTTTCTTTTATTGAAACACAAATCTAATATTCTGCTGTCAAGTAAAGGATTAAAAGTAAATATTGATAAAATAATAAGTAAGATACCTGCAAATCACAAACTTATTTATTTTTTTCATCAATACTCACTACAAAGGTTCTGTAAGGTTCCAGTAGAAAAAAGAATTGATAAAATCAATGATATAATAGATAAAATGTGCGTATCTACAAGCCCTGACTTTATAGATATAAACATTGCATTTTCTGAAATACTAATTAATAGTCCTGAAAAATTAAATGAATATGAATTAAAAGAAGAATCAATATATCCCGAATATGATAAATGGTAAAAAAGAAATCTAAGTTTTATTTATATTTCCATTTAACATGGAGTTTAATTGATTTACAAGCTTGGTTAAGCGCACGTTTTCTTGTTTTAAATACAGATTTTCTTTTTTGAGAGAATCTATTTCGTTACCCAGCTTATCAATAAGTTCTACTCCAGTATTATAATAAGGACTCTTTTCATAGCGAATCATGTTCAAAAACTGATTGGCTGCTGCCTTATACAAAGCCGCATCACGATGATCATCCAATATTGTACGAATCAGATTCTTTCCCATATCCTTAAAAATAAGCTCCCGGACTTTCACCGGGAGCGTTCACCTTAATCCAAATACCTATAAAAACGCAAATTCATAGAAAGTATTGGGGAAGAACCCGGACTCGAACCGGGGACACAACAGCAGGCGTCTAGTACTGTTTGCTCTACCTTCTGAGCTATTCTTCCTGTTGTTTCAGCTGTAATTCTATACAAATATAAGTAAAAAGTAAATAAACACCTAATAATCAATAAGATAAAACAAAACGCGCACAAATAGTAATGTATTAAAGGTGCAAACTCAAAGCATAAACACGTAATTCACGCTATATTTACATACATATAGCGTCAAACCCGAAAGAAAAAAAAACGCAAATTGAATGGGCACTGCATGGGCAAATAGAACATTTCGTTTTGAATAAAGCATGGGCACTGCATGGGCATTCTGCATGGGCACTAAACTTTTAACAATAAAATTAACAGATTCAAGGCATGCACTTCAAAGGTATTAAATGGCGTTTAATCCATGTTTCGGATATAGAAAAACGGCCTAGATTTCCCCGTTTTAAGGTATTCTAAGCCGTTTTTACGTGTTTTCTTGATATATGTAACATCCAAAGCACGAAACTCGCTCTAAAGCCCCGTATTTTGTAAAGCCTATGTAAACCTCTGTCACATTTCGTTTTTGTGCCGTCCGCACATCATTTTTGCTGCAACCTTTTACCTATCAATGAGTTACGCCTATTTTCACTTCATCCCGCTGTGGTACATTTCGTTCTGTGCCCCGTAAATGACGGACAACTGTCTATTTTCTAATCTTATATCGAACTCACGTTATTTTAGGTTTCTCCCGCGTAAGCCAAACGTTTCCCGAAGCAGAAACCTAGGTTTTCCGTAAAGGAACCCTACATTTCTGCCTCGGGAAACATAGTAAACGACAAGCGGTTTCCTGCTTATCTCCTAAGCGTTTATCAGATTACTTCAAGACTGTCAATACGTTAGCAACTGAAAGTGTGTATTTTTTCTTCCCTACAATTACCCGACAAGGAGCCGTAGCCGTGTACATCCATTTTCCATTCTGCTTCAGCAGCAATACATTGGCCGGTAAATCCGTACGAATGCTTACTCCCTTTGTTTCCAACTGCGTACCGTTGCCCAAGAAGACTTGAAGAGTCTCTCCTTCTGCAGACTGACGGCACAAGGCATACCCTGCACAAGCTTGTAATTTTTCTAACGCACAATGGTGTGTTTTCTCATCCGACGATAGAATCCAGTCAATATTTCCATTGGTCAGTACGACACGGATACCAACATGACTACCCTTCTGTTCGCTTTCTACCTGAGGATAATCGACCGACGAAATGCAAGAAGGTTCATTTACGGTAGAAGGTTCATACACCGCTACGAAAGGACGGTTCCAGGCTTCCCCTTTCTGACGTGCCACGAAAGTAAGTGTTGGCTGGTCCTTAATGGAATACGGCATATCCTTGATGCGACTCAACCCTTCCGTCATGGGACTCAGCGCCGAAAAGACTTCGCGTCCTTCCTCCCCTTTCATCCAAAGGTTCATCGTAATATCGTCTTGGTCGGGCATCTGGATAGTGAATCCGGCCTTCACGTTCTTGCTTGTTACCGCCCGTTTCTTATTATAAATATAGGAATAGGCATACAGATGACCTCCGGCAAAGGCCAGTTCCTGAGTGAGTTGAAGTCCGAGTTCACTTCCGTCGGCTGCTGTCAATGTCATGTGCTGTCCTAAGTTGTGATAAAAATAGTCGTGCATCTTGTCGCCGCCTTCTACTTTCCGGCTACGGAATATATCGATATAATAACCTGCAGAATCGCCTACGTTGACAATTCCGTTAAGACGGGTCTGGTCGGCAAAAGTTTCCGGTTCGCGGAAATAGACCTCACTATAAGAAATCGGCTGATAAGGAATCTGTTCGCCAGCCGCAGGATACAAGGCACGCAACTTAAAGGAATGGTTGCTCTTCATGACGGGATAAGAAGAGATACCGTCCACACAAACCGTGTTATGCGAAGGGAACTGACTGTAGTATTCCAGATAATCCAGTCCCTGATACAAGGTTTTTCCGATACCTGCATCCGGCCCGAGCACGTAGCCTTTGCCATACAGCTCCATACTGATGCCATTGGCGTGCATGTGATTACCTTCACTGCCGTTCAGTGACACCATCAGACTATGACGAGGGTTCATACCATTACGCTGTACCAGCCAGCTCACATTCGGAGCATAGAAAGTTGGAGTAACATAGTCATCAATCTTGCCTGCCTTCACTTTTTCATCCAATACGAGTGGTTTCCCAGCAAAGAAAGAAGTGATAGCTACCGGTGCTTTGCCTCTTTCTGCTACCGGAAGAGAAGAAGACGGATCGAACAGTTTCAGCATGGCTGTAAATTTTCGCTCATCTTCGGATTTTCCATGGGTGCGGGCATTCTGAATCATATAACGGAAAATATCGGTCCGCAGTGTGGAAGGATGCGTATCGCCAAACCCACAGACCATACGGTTCGGGAAAAGGTATTGCGGCATAGCTTCTACAGCTTTCGGAAGTACCGGAATCTCCTTGGTAAGGTCCATGCCCAGATTCTCATCGAACAAGCTGACAAAACTGGCATAGTCGCCTACCACCACACTGCTGTAGCCAGGGCATTCTGCCCAGATTCCCGTGGCCGCATCAAACCCGTAATCGGCCAGTTTTTTCAATGACCACTGACGAATGGATGACTGGTTCACCAGATAATCGATATAATACTGGCGCCCTTTGCTGTCGGCATACTTTGCATCATCTTCCAGAATCAGGGCTATATTCATGATATAATGCGCCTGCAGCAGGTTCCAGTTGTTGTGAGGCACTCCGTTGGCAATGATGTTATCGGCACATTTCTTGAAAGCATCGGCATAGATGGTCATCTTTTCCGGCTTTTCTTTCTGCAGATATGCATAAAGGAAATCATAAAGCGGCACTAACGAGTTAATGACATCTTCATGAATCACCTCAAAGGAAGTCATTCCTACGAGCGTCTGCTGGTGACCGTAATTCAAATCGACGGGCACATTACGATAGTACAGACCTGTCATGTACACATCAAAGACGGAAGCAGCCGCCGTAGCATACTTCTGTTCGCCGGTCAGCCACCAGAGGAATGCCGCATCACGGGCTATACCTACGATTTCATTATTGATGCTCTCAATCATTCTTCCGGTTTTACTGATGCTCACCCACTCGTAAGGGTTACCCTCCAGAGCACCATTGGCCAAATACATTCCTCTGGCATCCTCTTGATAAGGCTTCAGATCTTCCAGGCGTGGACGATTGTAATTGGTAGCATGACTGCGCGCACCGGTAAACACCACCGTAGGAGCAGGTGCCTTTTCGCCTCCGGCATGATCGTAGTATTCACCTTTTATATATACATCCGTAGCATGTGTGTTCCAGTACATCAGCAAACGGGAGGACAGCCAGTCCGTTCCCCGGTCTACATATTTGTCTGTCCGCTGCCGAAGCCGCTCATACACATCTTTTGCCCAAGGAGCCTTTCTAATCAACTCCTGAGTTTCTTGCTTCCCCTCCTGTGTGGTCAGATAGCGGGGATGTCCTTGCGGAAGCTTCAAGTCTAACCGCCCGGTTTGTGCATGTACCGCCCCTATAACTACAGACAGGCACAGCAAAAGAATCAGTCTTTTCATATCTTCTAGTTTTTTATTTTCACATATACTAATACGAACGGACACGTAAAAATACTCAAAAGTCTACAGAAGTTTTTTACTTTCGTCGTCCGCTGAAATGTTAAAAACGAAAGAGGACGAAAAAAAAGAAGGAAACATGCTCTAAAACATGGGTTTTTATTAGTGTAATTTTACACTTATCCGTAATATTGCATTCGAATTAGTGTTACTAATACACTTTGAAAAACAAATGAAATAGAACCAGTTTTTGATAACCGAGAAATCAATACACAAATAATTAAAATAATACTATTATGAATTGGAATTCAACTGAATTTATTTGGCTCGACTGGTTGGTTCTCGCCGTTGGAGTCATGGCTATTGTATGGGCTGTTTACCGTGCAATAAAGAAAGATCAGGAAAAAATGAAAGGTGCCGACAGTCAGGACTACCTTTTCGGAAAAGGGGAACCTTGGTACATTATCGGTGCTGCCATCTTCGCAGCAAACATCGGTTCTGAGCATCTTGTAGGATTGGCCGGTACAGGTGCAAAAGACGGTGTAGGTATGGCACACTGGGAAATGCAAGGATGGATGATCCTGATTCTTGGTTGGCTGTTCGTTCCGTTTTACCAGCTATTAAACAACAAAATGGGCAAGATTATCACCATGCCTGACTTCCTGAAATTCCGCTACACACAACGTACTGGTTCATGGTTATCTATCATTACACTGATTGCCTACGTATTGACAAAAGTATCTGTTACTGCATTTACCGGTGGTATCTTCTTTGAATACTTACTTGGACTTCCATTCTGGTGGGGAGCACTTGGCCTTATCTTCATCACGGCTATCTTCACTGTGTTCGGAGGTATGAAAGGGGTAATGACACTTTCTGCCATCCAGACCCCTATTCTTATCATCGGTTCGTTCCTGGTTTTGTTCCTGGGCTTGAATATGCTTGGCGATGGCAGTATCTCAGAAGGATGGTCACAAATGATGGCTGTTTGTAATGCCGCACACGACGGTTTCGGAACAACTCACATGTTCCACACTGACCCAGCTGACCCGATGTATCCGCAATTCCCGGGTTATGTGGTATTCCTCGGAGCATCTATCATCGGTTTCTGGTACTGGTGTACAGACCAGCACATCGTACAGCGTGTGCTCGGACAGACTAAAGGAGAAGACAACCGCAAAGTTATGGCACGCGCACGCCGCGGTACAATCGCAGCCGGTTACTTCAAACTGTTGCCTGTTTTCATGTTCCTGATTCCGGGTATGGTGGCATTCGCACTCTCACAGAAAACCGGCAGCAACATCGTAATGGATATAACCAACACACATGACACAGACGGTGCTTTTGCCATGATGGTAAAGAATATCCTGCCTGCAGGTGTGAAAGGTATCGTAACCATCGGTTTCATCTGCGCCCTCGTAGCTTCTTTGGCCGCATTCTTTAACAGTTGCGCGACATTGTTTACAGAAGACTTCTACAAACCTATGAAAAAGGGTATGAGCGAAAGCCACTACGTAATGGTAGGACGTGTAGCTACAGTCGTTGTCGTACTGTTGGGATTGGCATGGATGCCTATCATGATGAACATGGGTAACCTGTATTCTTATCTTCAAGATATTCAATCTTTGATTGCTCCTGCCATGGTAGCCGTATTTACACTGGGTATCTTCTCTAAGCGTATCACACCGAAAGCTGGTGAATGGGGACTTATCGGAGGATTCCTCATCGGTATGCTGCGCTTGCTGACTAACGTAATCACTGACTCTGGTAAAGCGGTAATGGACGGAGCGTTCTGGGAATGCACTTCTTGGTTCTGGCAGACTAACTGGCTTATCTTCGAGGTATGGTTACTGGTATTCATCGTTATCATGATGTACGTAGTATCCATGTTTACTGCCAAACCGACATCTGAACAAATTGCAGCTATCACTTTCACTGGCGACTACAAGAAAGCTATTCGCGAAAGCTGGAATATGTGGGATGTAATTGCCACATTGGGCGTTGTAGTTCTCTGCGCATTGTTCTATGCATACTTTTGGTAATCCATAAAAACTAACTTATAAATGAAGAGGATATGTAAAAAAGCTGCATATCCTCTTCATTGTTTTATAGAAACTACTGAAAAACACTCATTCTATGTTGAAAAACATCTGAAAAAAAAGAACAAGCAATCGTTTTAAGTGTTACTTTTACACCATAGATAAAAACATCAACAATTTCATATGAAAAGCATGAACAAATCTTTTTTAGGGGCAAGTATCATCCTTGCAGTATTGAGCGGTTGTGCTTCCAAACAAGCCCAGCAACCGGAACTGACATTATCAGGCTTGAGCCCTGCTAATTTTGAGGTTTCAGCAGAAAATACCAAACCTATCAAACTTTACACTCTGAAGAACAGTCAGGGTATGGAAGTTTGTGTAACGAATTTCGGAGGACGAATCGTATCAATCATGGTTCCCGACAAAAATGGAAAGATGACAGATGTGGTTCTTGGCTTTGACAGCATAGCTGACTATCAGAATATTCCAAGTGACTTCGGAGCTTCCATCGGCCGTTATGCCAACCGAATCAACAAAGGAAAAATTACTATTGACGGACAGGAAATCCAGCTTCCTACCAATAACTTCGGTCACTGTCTGCACGGTGGTCCTACCGGATGGCAGTATCAGGTATACGAAGCCAACCAAACCAACGACAGCACCATCGTACTGACCATGAAATCACCCGATGGAGACAATAACTTCCCAGGAAATGTAACTGCCAACGTGACTTACTCACTGACAGCTGACAATGCCATCGACATCAAATATGATGCTACTACAGATAAGACAACAGTCATCAACATGACTAACCACTCTTATTTCAACTTGAATGGTGACCCGTCTAAACCTGCTACAGATCATCTGCTTTACGTAGCTTCCGACAGTATTACTCCGGTAGACAGCACCTTCATGACAACAGGTGAAATGATGGCAGTAAAAGATACTCCGTTCGACTTCAACACACCGAAGGCCATTAGCGAAGGAGTGACCGATTTCTCTAACGAACAAGTGAAATTCGGTAACGGATTTGACCATAACTGGGTATTGAAAACCAAAGGTGACATCAATCAGGTGGCAGCCAAACTGACCAGCCCGACCACAGGTATCAGCCTGGAAGTGTATACAGACGAACCGGGCATTCAAGTGTATACCGGAAACTTCCTGGACGGAACAGTGAAGGGAAAGAAAGGCATCGCATACCCGCAACGTGCATCTGTATGTCTGGAAACACAGCACTATCCTGACAGTCCCAACAAACCCCAATGGCCTTCTGTTATTCTGGCTCCGGGACAAACTTACCACAGCCACTGTATCTTCAAGTTTACAGTAGAAAAATAACAAAGGCCAAAAGAGACCAAGTTGTAAAGAACCAAAAGTCACGAACTTCATGACCACATACTATAATCATAATCCCAAATTTTATGTCGGAATCGACTGTATTATCTTCGGATTCGACAAAGGCGAACTGAATCTATTGCTGCTCAAAAGAAACTTCGAACCTGCAATGGGACAATGGTCGCTGATGGGAGGCTTCATTCAGGAAAACGAAAGTGCTGATGATGCAGCCAAACGCGTATTAAGTGAACTGACCGGACTGGAAAATGTATACATGGACCAGATTGGCGCATTCGGAGCTGTAGACCGCGATCCGGGCGAACGAGTTATTTCACTGGCTTATTATGCCTTAATCAATATCAATGAATATGACCGTGAGCTGGTGCACCAGCACAATGCTTTCTGGGTAAACATCAATGAATTGCCCGACCTGATTTTTGACCACAATGAAATGGTCGAGAAAGCTCGTGCCATCATGAAGCAAAAAGCCTCAAGGGCACCTATAGGCTTCAACCTCTTGCCAGAACTGTTCACCCTGACGCAGCTTCAAAGTTTGTACGAAGCGATTTACGGTGAACCGATGGACAAACGAAATTTCCGCAAGCGTATTGCAGAGATGGGATTTATAGAAAAAACTGATAAAATTGATAAAACTGGATCAAGAAGAGGAGCCTCTCTCTACAAATTCAATGACAAGGTTTATCAGAAAGATCCAAAATTCAAACTTTAAGAATATGTTAGAAGCACTGAAAGAAGAAGTGTTTCATGCCAACCTGGATTTGGTGAAACACGGACTGGTTATTTTCACGTGGGGAAACGTATCAGCCATCGACCGTGAAAGCGGACTGGTGGTTATCAAACCCAGTGGAGTGTCTTACGATGAAATGAAAGCAGAAGACATGGTAGTAGTCGACTTGGAAGGAAACGTGGTAGAAGGAAACTTACGTCCCTCAAGCGACACACCGACTCACCTTGTATTGTACAAAGCTTTTCCTGAAATCGGAGGTGTGGTACATACACATTCTACCTACGCTACCGCATGGGCACAAGCAGGCTGCGATATTCCGAACATCGGAACGACTCACGCCGACTATTTCCACGAAGCCATCCCCTGCACTGCCGACATGACAGAAGAAGAAGTGAAGGGAGCTTACGAAATGGAAACTGGAAACGTAATCGTGAAACGTTTTGAAGGCATGAATCCGGTACATACCCCGGGCGTACTCGTAAAGAACCATGGTCCTTTCTCATGGGGTAAGGATGCCCACGATGCCGTTCACAATGCCGTAGTTATGGAACAGGTAGCCAAAATGGCCAGCATTGCTTATGCTGTCACTCCACACCTGACCATGAATCAGCTGCTGGTAGAAAAACACTTCAGCCGCAAGCACGGTCCGAACGCTTATTACGGACAGAAAAAATAACATAAAAACAAATATCCAACCAAATAAAAACATAAAATCACTATGAACGCATTTGATCAATATGAAGTATGGTTCGTAACCGGAGCTCAGCTCCTTTACGGAGGCGATGCAGTTATCGCAGTAGACGCACACAGCAACGAAATGGTAGCAGGTTTGAATGCCAGCGGCAAATTGCCTGTAAAAGTAGTATATAAAGGAACTGCCAACTCTTCTAAAGAAGTAGAAGCAGTGTTCAAAGCAGCCAACAACGAAGAAAAATGTATCGGTGTAATCACTTGGATGCATACTTTCTCTCCTGCTAAAATGTGGATTCACGGCTTGCAGCAGTTGAAGAAACCGTTGCTCCACCTGCACACTCAGTTCAACAAGGAAATTCCTTGGGATACCATGGACATGGACTTCATGAACCTGAACCAGTCTGCTCACGGTGACCGTGAATTTGGTCACATCTGCGCTCGTATGCGCGTACGCCGCAAAGTAGTAGTTGGCTATTGGAAAGATGAAAACACATTGTCTAAGATTGCTGTATGGATGCGCGTATGTGCTGCATGGGCAGACTCTCAGGATATGCTGATTCTGCGTTTCGGTGACCAGATGAACAACGTAGCCGTTACAGACGGTGATAAAGTAGAAGCTGAACAGCGCATGGGTTACCACGTAGACTACTGTCCGGTAAGCGAACTGATGAGCTATCACAAAGAAGTAAAAGACGAAGAGGTAGAAGCTCTTGTAAAAACTTACTTCAATGAATACGACCACGATGCAGCACTGGAAGACAAAGCTTCTGAAGCATACCAGAAAGTATGGAACGCAGCTAAAGCTGAATTGGCTCTGCGTGCTATCCTGAAAGCTAAAGGTGCCAAAGGTTTCACTACTAACTTCGACGACCTGGGTCAGACTGACGGAAGCTACTTCGACCAGATTCCGGGATTGGCTTCACAACGCCTGATGGCAGAAGGATATGGTTTCGGTGCAGAAGGTGACTGGAAATCAGCTGCTTTGTATCGTACAGTATGGGTTATGAACCAGGGATTGCCTAACGGATGTTCTTTCCTGGAAGACTACACACTGAACTTCGACGGTGAAAACAGCTCTATCCTTCAGGCTCACATGTTGGAAGTTTGTCCAATGATTGCAGCTAAGAAACCTCGTCTGGAAGTACACTTCCTCGGTATCGGTGTACGTAAGAGCCAGACTGCACGTCTTGTCTTCACTTCTAAGGTAGGTACAGGATGCACTGCTACTGTAGTAGACATGGGCAACCGCTTCCGTCTGATTGTAAACGACGTAGAATGTATCGAACCGAAACCACTGCCGAAATTGCCGGTTGCTTCTGCACTTTGGAAACCGATGCCTAACTTCGAAATCGGTGCGGGTGCATGGATTTTGGCTGGTGGTACTCACCACTCTTGCTTCTCATACGACCTGACTGCAGAATACTGGGAAGACTATGCAGAAATCGCTGGAATCGAAATGGTACATATCAACAAAGATACTACCATCGACAGCTTCAAGAAAGAACTTCGCATGAACGAAGTATACTACATGCTGAACAAAGCTCTTTGCTAATACTTAATCAAGTATATCTTAAAAGTGCTGGACAGAAGATTTCTTTCTGGCAGCACTTTTATTTTTTAATATTGCCTTATTTTTCACTTTAACTAATCGATTTTTAATATGAAAGATGCAAAGTCAACCATTGAGGCAGGTAAAGCCATTTTGGGTATTGAATTCGGTTCTACCCGAATCAAAGCTGTCCTGATTGACCAGGAAAATAAACCTATTGCTCAGGGAAGTCACACCTGGGAAAACCAGCTGGTAGATGGTCTTTGGACCTACAGCATTGAAGCTATCTGGGCTGGTGTGCAGGACTGCTATGCTGATCTTCGCGCAAACGTAAAAAGCCAGTACGGCATCGAAATAGAAAACTTGGCAGCCATCGGTATCAGTGCCATGATGCACGGTTACATGGCTTTCAACGATAAAGAAGAAATCCTCGTACCGTTCCGTACATGGAGAAATACCAACACTGGCAAAGCAGCTGCCGAACTGTCTGAACTCTTTGTCTACAACATTCCGTTGAGATGGAGTATCTCTCACCTCTATCAGGCTATCCTGAACAAGGAAGAACACGTGAAGGACATCACTTTCTTCACTACATTGGCAGGTTACGTACACTGGCAGATTACCGGCGAAAAAGTTCTGGGTATCGGTGATGCTTCTGGTATGCTTCCTATCGACCCTGAGACAAAGAACTACTCTGCCGAAATGATTGAAAAATTCGACAAGTTAGTAGCTCCTTACGGATACAGCTGGAAACTGACAGACATTCTGCCGAAAGTATTGCTGGCAGGAGAAAATGCTGGTTGCCTGACTGAAGAAGGTGCCAAGAAACTCGACGTATCAGGCCATCTGAAAGCAGGTGTACCTGTTTGTCCACCGGAAGGTGATGCAGGAACAGGTATGGTGGCTACCAATGCTGTAAAACAGCGCACGGGTAATGTATCGGCTGGAACTTCTTCTTTCTCTATGATCGTACTGGAAAAAGACCTGTCAAAACCATACGAAATGATTGACATGGTAACTACTCCTGACGGAAGCCTGGTAGCCATGGTACACTGCAACAACTGTACTTCCGACCTGAATGCATGGGTAAACCTGTTCAAGGAATACCAGGAACTGATGGGTATGCCGGTAGATATGGACGAAATTTTCGGCAAGCTGTACAACCACGCACTGGCAGGTGATGCAGACTGCGGCGGACTGATTTCGTACAACTATTTCTCAGGCGAACCTGTAACCGGCCTGACAGAAGGACGTCCGTTATTCGTACGTACAGCAAGCGATAAATTCAACCTGGCCAACTTTATGCGTGCACACTTGTATGCATCAGTAGGCGTACTTAAGATTGGAAATGACATTCTCTTCAACGAAGAAAAAATCAAAGTAGACCGCATCACAGGTCACGGAGGTCTGTTCCGTACCAAAGGTGTAGGTCAGAGAGTTCTTGCAGCAGCCATCAACTCACCGATTTCTGTGATGGAAACTGCAGGAGAAGGTGGTGCATGGGGTATTGCCCTGTTAGGTTCTTATCTGGTAAACAATGACAAGAAGCAGTCACTGGCTGACTTCCTCGACGAAAAAGTGTTTGCCGGAAATGCTGGCGTGGAGGTATCTCCTACCGCAGAAGACGTAGCCGGATTCAATGCTTATATTGAAAATTACAAGGCTTGTCTGCCGGTAGAAGAGGCTGCGGTAAAATACAAGAAGTAAAAAAATGTAAAATAAATAAGTTACTTCCACTTTGTAATTTACATATAAATGTCATACCTTTGCTCATAATTTCAAAAAGCGGGTGACTTGTGCCACCCGTATTTTATGTAGCATACAAATCAAAATTTAGTTATATGAACAGCAAACAAGTAATGAACCACGCTGCTGACAATATTCGTATTTTGGCTGCTTCAATGGTTGAAAAAGCAAAGTCTGGACACCCCGGAGGTGCAATGGGTGGAGCCGATTTCATCAATGTCTTGTATGCAGAGTATCTGCAGTATGACCCTCAGAACCCGAAATGGGAAGGTCGCGACCGCTTCTTCCTGGATCCGGGCCACATGTCACCGATGTTATATTCACAATTGGCTCTTATCGGTAAATTTACATTAGACGAATTAAAACAATTACGTCAGTGGGGCTCTCCTACTCCGGGACATCCTGAAGTGGACGTAATGCGCGGCATTGAGAACACTTCTGGCCCGCTGGGACAGGGACATGTATTTGCTGTAGGTGCTGCCATCGCTGCCAAATTCCTTGCAGCTCGTACGGGTAATCCTACTTTCAATAAAGAAACTATCTACGCTTATATCTCTGACGGTGGTATTCAGGAAGAAATTTCTCAGGGTGCAGGCCGTATTGCCGGTCACCTGGGTCTGGACAACCTGATCATGTTCTATGACTCAAATGACATCCAGCTTTCTACAGAAACAAAGGATGTTATCTCTGAAGATACAGCCATGAAATACCGTGCATGGGGATGGAATGTCATCGAAATCAACGGTAACGACTGCGAACAAATCCGTACTGCTCTGGATGCTGCAAAAGCAGAAAGCAAACGCCCGACGCTGATTATCGGTAAATGTATCATGGGTAAGGGTGCCCGCAAGGACGATAACTCTTCATACGAACACAATTGTAAGACTCACGGTGCTCCTCTGGGTGGCGACGCTTACAAGAACACCATGATCAACTTGGGTGCTGACCCTGAAAATCCGTTTGTTATCTTCGATGACGTAAAAGAAATTTACGCAAAACGTGAAGAAGAACTGAAGGCTATCGTAGCTGCACGTCATGAAGAAGAAGCTGCATGGGCTGCAGCTAATCCAGAAAAAGCCGCTCAACAGAAAGAATGGTTCAGCGGAGCAGCTCCGAAAGTAGACTGGGCTGGTATCCAGCAGAAAGCAAACGATGCTACTCGTAACGCATCTGCAGCTGTATTGGGCGCATTGGCACAGCAGGTTCCTAACATGATCTGTGCTTCTGCCGACTTGTCTAACTCTGACAAGACTGACGGTTTCTTGAAAAAGACTCATGCATTTGTAAACGGTGACTTCAGCGGTGCCTTCTTCCAGGCCGGAGTAGCCGAACTGACTATGGCTTGCTGCTGTATCGGTATGGCACTGCACGGTGGTGTAATCGCTGCCTGCGGTACATTCTTCGTATTCTCAGACTACATGAAACCGGCTGTACGTATGGCTGCCCTCATGCAGTTGCCAGTGAAGTTCATCTGGACTCACGATGCATTCCGTGTAGGTGAAGACGGTCCTACTCACGAACCAGTAGAACAGGAAGCACAAATCCGCTTGATGGAAAAACTGAAAAACCACCACGGTAAGAACTCTATGCTGGTACTTCGCCCGGCCGATGCAGAAGAAACTACTGTCTGCTGGAAACTGGCTATGGAAAATACCGATACTCCGTCGGCTCTGATTCTGTCTCGCCAGAACATCAACATGTTGCCTGCAGGTACTGACTACTCACAGGCTGCCAAGGGAGCTTACATCGTAGCTGGTTCTGACGAAAACCCGGATGTCATCATGGTAGCTTCTGGTTCTGAAGTATCTACCTTGGTAGCTGGAGCCGAACTGCTTCACAAAGACGGTGTGAAGACTCGTATCGTGTCAGTTCCGTCAGAAGGTTTGTTCCGCAGCCAGAGCAAGGAATATCAGGAAAGCATTCTTCCGGCTGGAGCCAAAGTATTTGGTCTGACAGCTGGTCTGCCAGTCAACTTGTTGGGTCTGGTAGGTGCAAACGGCAAGATCTGGGGATTGGAATCATTCGGTTTCTCTGCTCCATACAAAGTGCTGGATGAAAAACTGGGCTTCACTGCTGAAAATGTATATAACCAAGTAAAAGAAATGCTCTGATGAAAACAATAGGACTTGCATCCGACCATGCCGGATTTGAATTGAAACAATACGTGAAAAAATGGCTGGAAGCCAAAGGATGGGAATACAAAGATTTCGGAACTTACACAACCGACAGTTGTGACTATCCCGACTTTGCTCACCCGCTGGCTTTGGCAGTAGAAAACGGAGAATGCTATCCGGGAATTGCCATCTGCGGAAGTGGTGAAGGAATCGGTATCACCCTGAACAAACACCAAGGTATCCGTGCCGCACTTTGCTGGATTCCGGAAATTGCTCATCTGGCCCGTCAGCACAACAATGCCAACGTACTGGTGATGCCGGGACGTTTCATTGATGAAGCAATGGCCGACAAGATCATGACGGAATTCTTCACTACCGATTTTGAAGGCGGACGCCATCAGGCACGCATCGACAAAATTCCCGTTCGATAATCCCCCGCTCCTGCTTCGGAGAGGTTCTATTTGATAGAAATACGTACAAAGCCTGTTTTCCTGAAAAGGGAAACGGGCTTTGTTGTTTTTACTGAAATGTATAATTGTTTCACAAAAAAATAATAAGAAATCCTATTCCTACACCGCAGTTAAAAAAAATACCTATCTTTACACATGCGATCTTTAAGAAATAATGTTTCATACTATAAAAAACTTTGATACGAATCATGAAAAAACTATTGTTCATCTTATTGGCCTGCCTGCCGTTGTTTGGAATGGCCAAAGATAAAAAAGACAACTCCGACCCGAAATATCTGGCTGGAGCGATTACAATGGAGGATGGAAAGGTAACCTTCAATCATGAAATCAAGGCTCCTTCCCTTTCAAAAGAACAACTCTATCAGCAGATGCTAGACTGGGCCAACAACCGCTTCAAATCTGACGGAAAACTGCAGAGCCGAGTAGTCTATACCAACGAAGAAGAAGGTGACATTGCCGCCTCTGCCGAAGAATACATTGTGTTCTCTTCCTCGGCACTTTCACTGGACCGTACCCGCATATACTACCAGTATCTGATCAATGTAGCTGATGGGGTATGCCACATGACCATGACCCGCATCCGTTACTGGTATGACGAGAACCGCGACGGAGGAGAAAAATATACAGCCGAAGAATGGATTACCGATGACATGGCACTGAACAAGAAGAAAACCAAACTGGCTCCTATCTGCGGAAAGTTCCGTCGTGAGACCATCGACCTGAAGGACCAGCTCTTCCAGTCGGCAACCGATGCACTGGGACAAAAGGTACTGGCTAACGAAACAGCTCCTGCTGTAGTTCCGGCAACTCCTCTGACCCCGGCCATGACCCTGACCGGCGAACTGAAGGAAGTGCCTGTAGCACAATTCTCAGACAACTGGAACAGTCAGTTGCAAAACGGACGCATTACTCTAACCGCCAATGATGAAGAAATAGAAATCAAGGCAGAGAACTGGGGAGGTTTTGGTAAATTGTTCAACAAAAACGTGGCTTACCTGCTGATTGCGCAAGACCGCATCGCCCTCAGTGCCCTGATGGAACAATGCAGTGAATATAAGATTTCATTCTATGCACAAGGTGCTTCCCAACCGACAGCAGTTATCGAATGTAAGAAGTCAATGAGCCAGAAAATGACAGCTGAAGACCTGAAATCACTTAACATTCAAGCAGATAACAGCAAGTCATACACCATGTATACAGGCGAAATCACACGCACTCAGCTGCGTCAGTAATCACATAGAAAAACGTCCTTGCGCTTCAACCGAAACACAAGGACGTTTTGTTTTAAACGCTTTGACATTTTACCTAAAACGCAAGTGCGTTTTAAAAGAGACGCTTAGACGTTCTGTTACAAACGTCCAAGCGTCTCTTTTATGTCTGATTTTCAAGTTTGTTTTTATCCCTGACGAAGCTGGCGATCCATGGCAGCAGCCGCACGGCGTCCGTCACCCATCGCCAAGATTACAGTAGCTCCACCGCGCACGATGTCACCACCGGCATAGATGGTCGGGATAGACGACTGCATGTCATCGTTGACGGCAATAGTTCCCTTGCGTCCTAATTCCAGTCCAGGAATAGAATTCGGCACAATCGGGTTAGGCGATACACCTACACTGACAATGGCCATGTCGATGTCGAGAGTTACTGTAGCTCCCGGAATGGCAACCGGACTACGACGACCGGAAGCATCAGGCTCACCCAGTTCCATTTTCTGCAATACCACCTGTTTTACACGTCCCTTCTCATCGGCAATGTATTCTATCGGATTGTGCAATGTCAGGAATTCCACACCTTCTTCCTTGGCATGCTTCACCTCTTCCAGACGGGCCGGCATTTCTGCTTCTGAACGACGGTAGATAATCATCGCTTTCTCTGCTCCCAGACGACGCGCGGTACGTACAGAATCCATCGCTGTATTTCCACCACCGATTACAGCCACTCGCTTGCCGAATGTCACCGGAGTATCGGCATCTTCGCTGGCTGCATCCATCAGGTTCACACGTGTCAGATATTCATTCGAAGACATGATGTTGATGGAGTTCTCGCCCGGAATGTTCATGAAGTTAGGCAGTCCGGCACCCGAAGCAACGAAGATTCCCTTGAAACCTTCACTTTCGAGGTCTTCCACACTGATGGTCTTGCCTATGATGCAGTCCTTCACGAAAGTCACTCCCATCTTGGACAGGTTTTCGATTTCCACATCCACAATCTTGTTCGGCAGACGGAATTCCGGAATACCATATTTCAATACCCCACCAATTTCATGCAGTGCCTCGAACACAGTTACGTCGTAACCCATCTTGGCCATATCGCCTGCAAACGACAATCCGGCAGGTCCTGAACCCACTACTGCAATCTTGATACCATTCTTGGCTGCAATTTCGGGCACTGAAATCTGTCCGCTTTCACGTTCATAGTCAGCAGCGAAACGTTCCAGGTAACCGATAGCCACCGCTTCGTGTCCCATCTTCAGGTGAATACATTTCGATTCACACTGCTTTTCCTGCGGACAGACACGGCCACATACGGCTGGAAGCGCACTGGTCTTTTTCAGCGTACGCGCTGCTTCCAGGAATTCTCCGCGTTCGATGTTCTTGACAAAGCCCGGAATGTCAATACCCACCGGACAGCCTTCCATACAAGAAGGATTAGCACAATCCAGACAACGCTTGGCTTCTGTCAGCGCCTGCTCTTCGCTCAGTCCCAAGTTCACTTCTTCCTTGCGGCTGTGTGAACGGTATTCCGGATCCAGTTCGTTCATCTTCACGCGCGGAATAGCCGTACGTTCTTTCGGCTTCATGCTCTTGCGCAACGCTTCACGCCATTCAGCGTTTCGTCCGGAAGCAGCCTGTTCAGCTTCACAAGTTGCAGGTTTGGTATCCAGTTTATGAATTTCTTCACGTTCAATATCCTTGAAAGCTCCCATACGTTTCAGCATCTCGTCGAAGTCCACCTGATGACCGTCGAATTCCGGACCATCCACACATACGAACTTCGTCTTTCCGCCCACGGTGATACGGCAAGCACCACACATGCCCGTACCATCCACCATGATGGTGTTCAGCGACACATCAGTCGGAATATCATATTTCTTGGTCAGAAGGCAGACAAATTTCATCATGATGGCCGGACCAATGGCAAAACACTTGTCCACCTTTTCACGTTTGATGACTGCTTCTACTCCTTCCGTAACCAAACCTTTCTGTCCGTAAGAACCGTCGTCCGTCATGATAATCACTTCGTCCGAGCTCTCACGCATTTCCTTTTCAAGAATAATCAGTTCCTTGGTACGTCCGGCCAGCACGGTAATGACCCGGTTTCCCGCAGCCTTCAATGCCTGCACGATAGGCAACATCGGAGCCACACCTACACCACCTCCGGCACAAACCACCGTTCCGAAGTTTTCAATATGAGTAGCCTTTCCCAGCGGACCTACCACATCTGTAATGTAATCACCCACATTCAGTTCGCACAAACGAGTGGACGAAAGTCCGACTTCCTGCACCACCAAAGTAATGGTTCCCTTCACCGGATCGGCTGCTGCAATGGTCAAAGGCATGCGTTCCCCCTTCTCGCCTACACGGACAATGACAAAATGTCCCGCCTTACGCGACTTTGCAATCAAAGGAGCCTCAATCACCAGTTTGAAGACCTTTTCGGAAAAATGTTCCTTCTGAAGAATCTTGTTCATAATTCTATCTGATAAGTTAATTATTTAGTTGTTTGTTTCATGAATAAATTGCCACAAAGTTAAAAGAAATAATGACATAATCAAATAGATTCTGCTCATTCAATAAACTTTTGGTAACCCCTTACAATATCTGACAAATCTGTTACACCCTTCATTATTTTAAGCAATTAGTTAAATATGCATCTTTTTCAATTGAAACAAAAACCACAGCATTAGAATATATTATAAATCAACATTTTACACAATACCTAGAAAAAGAAAAATCGGCATTTTTTACTATTTATTCCGTAAAAATGACTCTCGTACCAAATTAAAGACTATCTTTGTAAGGTTACAATATGACATAAAAGACCATGAATGAACAACTGAATCACATCAGACAACTGATAAATGAAGGACATGTAGACACCGCTATATCTCGCCTGAATGATTGGTTGCAAACGGCTTCCTCGCCTACGGCGGAAGCATATTATCTTTTGGGAAATGCCTATCGGAAAAAAGGTGACTGGCAGGGAGCGCTCAACAATTACCAGGAAGCGATTGCCCTGGACCCGGAAAGTCCGGCAGCCGATGCCCGAAAGATGGTGATGGATATACTTAACTTTTATAATAAAGATATGTTTAATCAATAAGAGATATATACTATGGCTAAGATGAAAGGTGTGGTTATCGTAAATACCGAACGCTGCAAGGGATGCAACTTATGTGTGGTAGCATGCCCGCTGCATGTGTTGTCACTCACCCCGAAAGTAAATCAAAAAGGATATAATTACGTACAGCAGGTAGTGGAAGATACCTGTAACGGATGCTCTTCGTGCGCCATTGTGTGCCCGGACGGTTGTCTGACCGTATACAGAGCGAAAAGTGAAGAATAAAAATGCCCAACAAGCAAAATCGAAAAATTATGGCAGAAGAAGTTGTTCTTATGAAAGGTAACGAGGCCATAGCCCATGCCGCCATCCGTATCGGCGTGGACGGTTACTTCGGTTACCCTATCACCCCCCAATCTGAAGTATTGGAAACGCTTGCCGAGCAGAAGCCATGGGAAACTACCGGAATGGTAGTTCTTCAGGCTGAAAGTGAAGTGGCAGCAATTAATATGGTATACGGAGGCGCCGGCAGTGGAAAAATGGTCATGACTTCATCCTCCAGTCCGGGCGTCAGCTTGAAGCAGGAAGGTATCTCCTACATCGCAGGTGCAGAGCTTCCTTGTCTGGTGGTCAACGTGATGCGAGGAGGTCCGGGTCTGGGTACTATTCAGCCCAGTCAGGCCGACTATTTCCAGACTACCAAGGGAGGCGGTCACGGCGACTACCACCTGATTGCACTGGCTCCGGCTTCCGTACAGGAAATGGCTGACTTTGTAGGGCTGGCTTTCGACCTGGCTTTCAAATACCGCAATCCGGCTATGATTCTGGCTGACGGTGTAATCGGTCAGATGATGGAAAAGGTAGTGCTTCCGGAATATCGCCCCAGACGTACGGAAGAAGAGATTCTGGCACAATGTCCGTGGGCTACGACCGGCTGCAAGGGACGCAAGCCCAATATCATCACCTCATTGGAACTGGATCCGGCCATCATGGAGCAGCGCAACTTGCACTTGCAGGCTAAATATGCAGAAATCGAAGAAAAAGAAACACGCTACGAGGAACTTGACGCTGAAGATGCTGAATACCTGATTGTAGCTTTCGGCTCTTGTGCACGTATCGCACAGAAAGCCATGGAGCATGCACGCGAAGAAGGTATCAAGGTAGGTCTGTTCCGTCCGATTACATTATGGCCGTTCCCGAGCAAGGCCCTGAAAGAAAGAGCTAAACAGGTGAAAGGCATCCTGACCGTGGAACTGAACAGCGGACAGATGATTGAAGATGTCCGTCTGGCCGTAGAATGTAAGGTACCCGTAGAACATTTCGGACGTCTGGGAGGTATCGTACCCGATCCGGATGAAGTAATCGAAGCCATCAAGGAAAAACTGATTCAGAAATAAGTTATGGATACCGATAGAATAAGAGCCGTCTTAAACGTACTGTTTATGATTGGAGCATTGATTTCCGTTATTCTCTACTTCACATTGGGCGAAGACAAGACCGTATTCTTTTATGTGTGCGGTGCCTCTCTTTTCCTGAAGATGATGGAATTCGTGTTTCGTTTCTTTCTACGATAAACTACAGGAGAACTAATTATGACAAAAGAAGATATAATCAAACCTGAAAATCTGGTTTATCAGAAGCCTCGCCTGCTGAACGATAACCCTATGCACTACTGCCCGGGATGCAGTCACGGAGTAGTTCACAAACTGATTGCCGAAGTCATCGACGAAATGGGCATGGCCGAGAAAGCTGTCGGAGTAAGTCCGGTAGGTTGTGCCGTGTTCATGTATAATTACCTGGATATAGACTGTCAGGAAGCCGCACACGGACGTGCACCTGCCCTGGCTACTGCCATCAAGCGCTTATGGCCCGACCGCCTGGTATTTACCTATCAGGGCGACGGTGACCTGGCCTGCATCGGTACGGCCGAAACCATTCACGCCCTGAACCGCGGAGAAAACATCACCATCATTTTCATCAACAATGCCATCTATGGTATGACCGGCGGCCAGATGGCTCCGACCACGCTGGTGGGTATGAAGACTTCTACCTGCCCGTACGGACGTGTTCCGGAAATCCACGGTTACCCGCTGAAGATGACCGAAATTGCCGCTACACTGGAAGGTACCGCTTACGTAACCCGCCAGTCAGTGCAGTCAGTGGCTGCCATCCGCAAGGCTAAGAAAGCCATCCGCAAGGCATTCGAATGTTCCATGCAGAAAAAAGGCTCCAGCCTGGTAGAAATCGTATCTACCTGCAACTCCGGATGGAAAATGACACCCGAAGCCGCCAACAAATGGATGGAAGAACACATGTTCCCCTTCTACCCGCTGGGCGACCTGAAAGATACTACCGAAAATAAATAATTATTTGCACATTATATGAAAGAGGAAATTATCATAGCAGGATTTGGAGGTCAGGGAGTTCTTTCCATGGGAAAAATCCTGGCATATTCCGGCCTGATGGAAAACAAGGAGGTGACTTGGATGCCAGCCTACGGTCCGGAACAACGCGGAGGTACAGCCAACGTCACCGTCATTGTGAGCGACGAGCGTATCTCATCCCCGATTCTCAGCAAGTATGACACAGCCATCATCCTGAACCAGCCTTCGCTTGCCAAGTTTGAAAGCAAAGTTAAGCCGGGTGGAGTATTGATTTACGACGGATACGGCATCATCAACCCTCCTACACGCAAGGACATCCATGTGTATCGCATTGATGCCATGGACGAAGCCAACGAACGAAAAATGGCTAAGACCTTCAACATGATTGTATTGGGAGGATTGCTGAAAATCCGTCCCATCGTATCAATCGAAAGTGTGGTGAAAGCCCTGCGCAAGACTTTGCCTGAGCGTCACCATCACCTGATTCCGATGAACGAAGAAGCCATACATATCGGTATGGACATCATCAAGGAAGTCTGATTTCTTACCGGAAGCGTACTTCTATATCACAGGCTGCCAGCGCATTTACAGAAAGAAATGCGGTTGGCAGCCTGCTTCTTTTTCCAGAGTTTCACTTCTGACATCTCCAATGCTACTTTTTGAAAGCCACAATCTCCCGTTTTCGCATTTTTATTGTATCTTTGCCCCATTATGAAGAAGCTATTTTTTACAACCCTATTCATACTGGTGTGCACCGCCCTCTCGGCACAGAACACCATTTCCCAATACGGACAAGGAATGTCGGCCACCGGAATGGACGGCAACAGATATGACCGAAACGGTAATCCGATTGATACAACCGCAGTGATTGATGCCAGCACCGTACCGGTGGGACTGAATGCCTGGAAAATCGACACACGCTTTGGAGAAATGACTCCCGTTCCGGTCGATACCCTGCAGCATGGATTCCAGAACTCCAATGATACAGGAGGACCTACGGGACATTATACCTACTTAGGTAATTTGGGAGCACCGCGTATCTCACACGTATTCTTTGAACGGAAAGAAAGCAGCCAGTTTTTCTTCACCGATCCGTACGATTTCACCGTACGAAAGCCCAGTGATGTGGTGTATACCAATACCAAATCACCTTTCACCAACCTGACCTACTTCAAGCAGGGAGACGGACGCTACGGAGAAGAACGTTTTAAGGCTTATTTTGCCGTGAATGTGAACAAACGTATGGGCTTCGGATTCGACATCGACTACACTTACGGCCGAGGAAAATACGACAGCCAGTCGACAGCACTATTCAACGGTAACCTCTTTGCCTACTATCACGGCGACCAGTACGACATGCACTTCAGCTTTATCAATGAGAACCTGAAGGTGGCCGAAAACGGAGGTATCACGGACGACCGCTACATCACCAACCCGCTGGAGATGGCCGAGGGAAACCGAACCTACGAAACGTATTCTATCCCGACCAATCTGTCGAATATCTGGAACAACAATACCGGGTATCATGCCTTCCTGACTCATCGGTATAACTTGGGATTCTATCGCGATGAAACGACTGAGAACGATACGATAACCAAAGAGGTATTCGTGCCGGTGACCAGCTTTATTCATACCGTCAACGTAGACATCAACCGTAGAAAATACGTGTCTTATGACGTTGACCAGAATGAAGAATACTTTGAACATAACTATCTAGGAAAGGATTCACTGGACATCACCAAGAACTTCTCTATCAAGAACACCATCGGCATTGCCCTGCGGGAAGGATTCAACAAATGGGCCAAAGCCGGACTGACCGTCTTTGCCAGCTTTGAGCATCGTAACTTTACGCTGACAGATACCATTACCGGCACTCCCGGACGACGCATTCCGACAACTCACAAGGAGAATGTCTTGTCCATCGGAGGTCAGCTTATCAAGTCACAGGGAAAGACACTGCACTACAATGTGTTGGGTGAGATAGCCATGATTGGAGAAGATGCCGGACAATTCAGCGTAGAAGGACAAGGTGACCTGAACTTCCGCCTGTTCAACGACACCGTGCGTCTGGAAGCCAATGCCTATATCAAAAACCTGAATCCTACGTTCTACTACCGCCATTTCCACTCTAAACATTACTGGTGGGACAATGACCTGAGCAAAATCATGCGTACACGCATTGAAGGAAAGCTGAGTATCGACCGCTGGCGGACACAGTTGAAGGCGGGAGTAGAAAATATCACCAACTATACGTATCTGGACAATGCTTCAGTGAAATATACCAACGCCAACGATGTGGTCAGCTACAAGAACGACATGGCCGTACGCCAGCATTCTGGAAACATCCAAGTATTCAGTGCCAGCCTGCGTCAGGACTTCAAATTGGGCATCCTTCACTTAGACAATGAAATCACCTACCAGAAGACCAGCAACGAGACCGTGCTTCCCTTGCCGGAACTTGTACTCTATCACGACCTGTACATCCGGTTCGGACTGGCCAAGAAGGTGTTGAGCATTGAAATGGGAGCCGATATGCGTTACTTTACACAATATTATGCCCCCGACTATGCTCCGGCTATCGGACAATTCTACCTGCAAAATCCGGATACACGTTATAAAGTCGGAGGCTACCCCCTCATCAACGGATACATCAACCTGCACCTGAAACGTACGCGTATCTTCGTACAGATGTATAACCTGCTGCAGCGTACGGGAGAAAAAAGCTACTTCCTGGCTCCGCACTATCCGCTCAACCCGCGTATCCTGAAAGTAGGACTCTCATGGAACTTCTTTGATTAATTCTCTGCCTATGAAGAGAAACCAAATTCTATATCTGGCAGGCGGATTGATTATTCTTGTCGCCATACTCCGGCTCTGTTCACACCATGAAGAAGAACCGAAGTTCACACCGCGCGATTATCCGGAAATCATCGAGTCAGGTATCCTCCGTGCGGTAACGGAATATAATACCATCAGCTATCATGCCGACAAGGACAGTCTGTCCGGCTTTGACTACGAACTGCTGAATGCCTTTGCACAAGCCAAGAACCTACGGCTGGAAGTCACTCCGGAAATGAGCTTTGAGGAACGATTGAAAGGACTCAACAAAGGAAAATACGACCTGATTGCTACGGAAACGACCGTGACCACCCGTTCCAAAGACTCCCTTCTTTTCAGCCACACTCTACTGCTCAGTAAGCAAGTGCTGGTACAGCGCAAACCGGAAAAAGGGAAAGACAGTCTGTACATACACAACCAACTGGAGTTAGGACATAAAACCTTGCACGTGGTCAAAGGCTCTCCTGCCCTGCTGCGCCTGCACAACCTCATCAGCGAGATAGCTGACACCATCTATATTCAGGAGATAGAACAATACGGTCCTGAACAACTCATGGCCATGGTTTCCGGAGGTGACATTGACTATGCCGTGTGCGACGAGAATATTGCCAAGGCAAACATGCACCTATATCCAAACCTGGATATTGATACAGACATCAGTTTCACCCAATTCTACGCATGGGGAGTAGCCAAACATTCTCCCATCCTGCTCGACAGCCTGAACCAATGGCTCGATGAATACATGAAAAGCGAAGACTATCAGAAATTATATAAGAAATATTTTCATTAAAACCACTCATCTATGATCAAACTAGATAAAGTAAACTGGGGATTCATCGGATGCGGTGAAGTCACCGAAAAGAAAAGCGGACCCGCTTTTAACATGATAGAAGGCTCACGGGTGGTTGCCGTCATGAGCCGCGACGAAGAAAAAGCCAAATCCTACGCCATACGCCATCAGATACCCCGATGGTACACCGACGCACAAGAGTTGATTGGAGACGAAGATGTGAATGCCATTTACATCGCTACTCCTCCTTCTTCGCATGCCACATTTGCCATCATGGCGATGAAGGCCGGCAAACCAGTATACATCGAGAAGCCGATGGCTGCCAGCTATGAAGACTGCGCACGTATCAACCGCATTTCGAAAGAGACCGGAGTGCCTTGCTTCGTAGCCTATTACCGCCGCTACCTGCCCTACTTTCAAAAAGTCCGTCAGTTAGTGGAAGAAGGCGAAATCGGCAACGTTATCAACGTGCAGATTCGTTTCGCACAACCCCCGCGTGCACTTGATTACAACAGCAAGAACCTGCCGTGGCGTGTGCAACCCGATATTGCAGGTGGAGGTTATTTCTACGACCTGGCTCCCCACCAGCTCGATTTATTGCAGGACATGTTCGGATGCATCCTGGAAGCAGAAGGATACAAATGTAACCGTGGCGGACTGTATGAAGCAGAAGATACAATCAGTGCCTGCTTCAAGTTTGACTCCGGCCTGCCCGGCTCAGGTTCATGGTGCTTCGTAGCCCACGACTCCGCCAAGGAAGACCGTATTGAAATTATCGGAGACAAAGGTATGATCTGCTTTTCCGTCTTCACCTACGACCCGATAGCCCTGCATACGGAACGTGGACGTGAAGAAATCCTGCCTCCTAACCCTCCTCATGTACAGCTTCCGCTGATTAAAGCTGTAGTAGAGCATCTGCAAGGAAAGGCAGTCTGCACCTGCGACGGGGTCAGTGCCACTCCTACCAACTGGGTAATGGACCGCATTCTGAACAAACTTTAACTAATACACGATGGGGTGAAGCCACTCTCTTTGTTGACCATACTGTCTATACTCCTTTTCTATCCGACGCACACCATGGCTCAGGTAGAGAAGAAAGACAGCGTGTCAATCAACGAACCGGCCCCTGTGGCTTCTCCCCGACTGTCATTAAGCAGTCTGACCGACGGTATTGTCCGTTCCATCAAGTACACTGGAGAAGAAATCAAGAAGGCTGGGGCCAAACTAAACACCATAGACACCACTTACATCTCTCCCAACAAATACAATCTGGCCTTCATGCTGGAGCAAAGTTCTTGGTATGAACATTACCGGTTGGGCAGCAATGACGGACAAAGTCTGAATTTTGCCCCGAACATCAATACTAAGTTAGGAGTCTATTTCGGCTGGAGATGGATCTTTTTAGGACTTTCTTTCGACATCAAAGACCTTATCGGCAAAGGGAAGGAAAAAGCTCCCCGAAAAGAAATTGTATTCAATCTATACAGCGCTAAATTTGGTGTAGACTTGTATTACCGGAAAACAGGCAGCGACTTCAAGCTGTCTTCCTATGAAAAGTTTAACCTGAGCCAAAGCTATACGAACACACAGTTCAACGGTTTTCAAAGCAACATCAAAGGACTGAATGCCTACTGGATTTTCAACCACAAGCGCTTTTCTTATCCTGCGGCCTATAGCCAGTCGACCAACCAACGGAAAAGCTGCGGCTCCCTGCTGGCCGGATTTTCCTATTCCCAGCATAACATTTCCTTCGACCATACCCAATTGCCCGAGGAAATGCAACAACAGCTCAGTTCCTCCCTGAAATTTCATAGCCTGCGCTATACCGACTACAACCTTAGTGTTGGCTACGGTTACAACTGGGTATTCGCTAAGAATTGTCTGCTGAATGTTTCTCTTCTTCCCGCCATAGCCTATAAAAAAGCACGTATCAACGACCAGCCTACTCAAAGCGGAACCGACTGGGCACAATGGATAAAAGACATCAACTTTGATCTGATTACACGTGCCGGCATCACCTGGAACAACAGCAAATACTATGTAGGAGCGTCTCTCGTACTCCACACGTATGACTACCGGAAACCCTCCTTCTCTATGACCAACTCTTTCGGAAGCTTACGCATCTACATGGGATTCAACTTCTGGAAAAAGAAAGAATACCGTGAGAAAAAAGAATAAAAAAGGGAGCTGCCCCAGTGAATAAAAGCAACTCCCGTATTTAAATAAAACAAACACAATGAACTTCTAGAAGTGAACGCCCAGTGTAAGCAGCAACTGATGACGTTCATTAGTCACTTTCGTAGCCTGCAAAGCCGCATCACTGAATGCATAGAAATCAGACTTATATACATCATATTTATAAGCTAAGTCAGTGTAGAACCACTTGCCTCTATAACCCAAACCTACAGTTACCGTATTACGGGCTAAATCATTAGCATATTCTGTATCTGTACGCATATCATTTGCATTCAACGACTTGTATGCACCATCCTTAAAAACCGATGTAGAATAATTGTAACCCGCTCTTACGCTAAACGCAGAAGATATACGAGTTTCCATTCCCAAACGCAATGTATGTTGCCCTTTCAGCGTAGATTTGGTATACTCATTCTGATTCTCCATCGGAGTTCCATCATTATAATACAAGCGAGAAGAGCCGAAATTGGCGTACTCATATTCCGCACCTAAAGCCATGATACCTCCTAAAGTCGTTCCTGCACTGAGATTGAATTTCCATGGAGTAACCAAGCGATAGTCCTGCACAGATTCTCCGGCATAGTCTATAGTTCTTTCATTCGCCTTAAACTGCTTGTTATCATCCTCATTTTCATAGTTATAATTCAGTTCTGAATAAATTTCAGAAGAATAAATGTCTGTCAATGAGTACCAGGTAGGGGTATGAATGGCTATACCGAAACGGAATGGAGATTCTTCTATGGGTCGGAAAATAGCTCCAAATTTCAAATTAAGTCCTGTCCCTTCCGTACGATACATATTCCGCATCTCATAAAAACCATTATGAGCACCGTCATACAAATCTTCTGTATAATAGGTACTGCGTGTATAATCCACATCGTTTACACCCAATGTAATTCCGAAATACATCCGGTCTTCCACATTAAATGCGACGTTAAAATCATACTGGTTAATGCCGCCTTCTTCCCGACTGCGGAATCCACTGGAATTTCCATTCCACCCAATCGGTAATTGATAGGTTCCTCCTTTTCCATCGTCAAAAGTACCTACTCCTACCAAACCAGTACGAATACCCATTACGCCTAAATATGGATAGTTGACATTATTATATGGATTAGACAGGTTACTATGACCTTCCATTCCATAATTATAAATATTATCTATCTCATCCATAGAGAAAATGGTTCCTCCCACCATATTGGCCATCTGCTGCGTTTGTGAAAGACCGTTAAGCATTCCTCCAGCCGCAAACATTCTATTGAAATTACGACTCTTATGGTAATTGAATCCAAAGTTCAGGTAGCGCAGTGTAGTACGATTACCAATCTTTGTGGAATACACAAAACCAATCTGATCAAAGGAAGCCTTATTCCGCTTGTCATTCATCTTCTCCCCTCCAAAGTCACTCTCAGCCTTTGTGCTGTTCATACCAAAGGAAGTAGACAAGTCATGCCCCCTAAACAAACCGATACCCGCAGGATTAGTACCAATAGTAGAAATATCCGCTCCCAAAGCTCCCATGGCTCCTCCCATACCTACAAATCGGGCCGTACCGTTTAACTCATCACCAGCATAGCGAGCCGCATCATACGCATTCTGCGCCATAGCCTGCGCACTGCACATCAATGAGCAGGCCATCGCATACATATATTTCCTTTTCATACTTGATTTCTTAATTTAATGTTCAGACTATCTTCTGTGTGCACCTCCGCCACCACCAGAACTTACACTTCTTGAAGAGCCTCCACTACGGGTTGTAGTAGAGCGATAGCTACCTCCTCCAAAGTTGTTATAGCTTCTGACAGATGAGTTTGAATTTGTCCGTGAATTGTTTATTCCGTTCATCCGGTTGCTGTTATTCTGGTTCATGCGGTCAAACGCTCCCGTATTACGATAAGAATTAGGACGCGTACTGCTTGGACGAGAATAAGTAGATTCACCAATACCTTGTGAAGGACGCGTATATCTCACACCTGTGTTACGTACCCTTGTAGCATCATCCGGACGTACAGAACGTACCCCATTGGTTCCGCTCACTACACGACCTCCCGTTCTACCGTTTTGGTCCAAACCACTCATCACACGACCTCCAGTTCGGCCATTATGGTCGAATACAGAGCCCACAGTACCTCTCCGTACCACATTCTCTGCACGGCGGTTATTGTAGGTATAAGAATGACCATGCCATCCTCCTCCCCATCCATACGACGGATAGTACGGATAATGATGATGCCACCCCGGTCCCCAGTAACCGGCCCAGTAGCCTCCCCAATAGCCACCCCAATAGCCACCCCAGTAACCGCCATACCAGTATGGAGAATACCAGCTGCTATAATACCATGGAGAAGACCATCCCCAGCCAAAGCTGAATCTCGGCCCGGCTATGCTCCAGTTCCATCTCCAATCCCACCACAACGGATTGCTGTAGGTAGGAAATACATAAGCATAAAGTCCATCATCATACACATTCCAGTCCCATGACGGGAAAGCACCATACACTACATCCCAGTACAACGGACTGCTTACCGGTATGGCATAACGCGGACTCCGGAAACGAACGATACGCATGGCATATTCGTAATCATCCTGCGAACCTTCAAATCCGTTCACCCATTCTCCTCGTTCGCCATACGGTTTTTCCTGAATGTAAAGCGTATCATTCTGCATAGAGAATGTATTTTCACGTGATGTGTACCGACGGTTGTACTCATCTACATCACGCGTATTTCCTGCCACATCTTTCACTACAACCGGAGTGGAAGTAGTCGATGTGGAATACACCGTTGTCCCCTGACTATTCTGCTTCGGGGCCACTACGGTCTCCTTCTTCGTTTCCGTTTTTTTCTTCGGAACGAAGTAAAGGTCGTCGTTACTCTGCGCTGCCAAAATAAATGGCAAGCCAGCCAACATCAACGAAGCAAATACTTTCACCTTCATCATAATTATATCATTTAACGGTTTCACCTTTTTAATCTGATACAAAATTAGAAAGATATTTCTCCCCATCAAGCAGGAAATCCCTATTTCGAGGTAGGGATTTCCCTAAACTTGTCGAATGCTCAATCTTTTTACACTCCCAGGAACGGAACTACCACAAACTCTGCGTCTGGATATTCCCGTTTCAGCAGGTCGCGCATATATTCCTCCGTATCGCGACGGATAATCTCATCATCTTCTTCCGGAAAGAGGTTGTAGACCAGCGTATGCAGACGAATGCCCCGACGCGTCATCGCTTCCAGACTCAGCAACGTGTGGTTAATGCTTCCCAAACGACCGGAAGTGACGAACACCAGCGGGTACTGTTTCTGTGCCACATAGTCGATGGTCAGCAGTTCACGGGTCAGCGGCACCATCAATCCTCCGGCTCCTTCCAGCAACACCGCATCATAGCGTTCACTCAGTGTCTGAGTGGCACGTTCAATCTTGTCAAAATCAATCGGCCGCTTGTCTATCTCCGCTGCCAGGTGCGGAGAACAGGGATAAGAAAAAATCTCCGGCATAGTCAATCGTTCCTTATCTTCCGGCAGCAAGCCGGTACCCATAATCCGGCGGTGCAGCTCGATGTCTTCCGACATGTCCGTATTCCCCGTCTGAATCAGTTTCTCCGTAATGGTACGGATGCCCCGCTCGTTCCAGGTCTTGGCCAGGTAAGCCGTAGCATAACTCTTTCCGATATTGGTATCGATACCGCTGACAAAATATACATTCTTTTTCATACTCGTAACGTTTTTATTTTCTACATATCATATAAATAGGATGAAAAGTCAGGTACACCTTTCCCCGTTCATCCGAAAATTGTCTCGTATAATTCCGGCAGAATTCCTGCAACCTGCCGCGTGTCCATGGCTGTGCAGCCGTGCCCGTCACTCCGGTCTCCTTCAAATGCTTCAACACGTCCAAGGGGGAAGAGAATGATAAGCGCAACTGTTCCTCGTAGGCATATACCACTTCATAACGTGCCGTCAGCATCTCTTTCAGTTCCTCCAGTGACGGATACGACAATCCCGCCGCAGTCAGTGTCGCCACCTCCTCCGTATTGTGAGGCCCGAAGGTACTGAAAGCCAGGTATCCTCCTTCGTGCAACAGCTTCTGGCATCCTGAAAAGAAACGTGGCAAATCTTCAAACCACTGCACCGCCGAGCACGATACAATCAGGTCCTGCCCCTCCGGAAAAGCTAATGTCTCCGCATCCTTCGCCATGAAATGCACCTTTTCACCCAGCACATCCGCCAGATAAGGTTCCACTTCCGGACAAAGGTCGTTCAGCCACATCTTTTCCGGTGCAGCCTGCTGCAAGTACATCCGTGTGAACATGCCCGTGCCACAACCAATTTCCAGTACCCGTTCCTGTATGTCCGAAGGAATGTAACGACCGGTCAGTTCTGCCATTCGGGATGCCACGTAACGCTGCACGTCGGCCTTGTCCAAGTAAGTCCCCACGGCCTTGGCAAAGCGCCGACTAATCAGGGCCTTGTCCATAAGCGACTTTCTCCGTTCAGTAACTCACGGAACATCTCCTCGTCATAGTGTTCCGCATCCACTTCTTCCACGGCCACTCCCTGCCAGGCTTCGCGCTGGTTCTGAGGCGGGAAAATTTTGTCGTTTGTCCCGACAACCGCCTTGTCCCAGGTCCACTCCACAGCCGGACGAGCCTTTACGGCCGCCCATAAAGCAGCCAGTTCCTGGTGCAAATCGTCTACCTCCCGATAAGGATGATGCGACAGGAATGTCTTCACCTGTGCGGCCGACCCGCAAATTCGCCGACGGAAACGAATCAGTACCGGTTCCGAAAAATTCTCTAACGTTCCCTGAAAGATGGCTTCAGGAATGCCTTTTGTATCGTGAATAGGGAAAGGCGTACCGTTCACTGCCAGCCTCATCCCGTAAGGATACTCTTTTCCGGCCAACGTCTGGCAGGCTACCCATACCCCCATGGACCAGGCCATGACCCGTATCTCCCTGTAGCCCTCCAGCAGACTGTAGTCAAAATCCAAATCCTTATAGTCGAAACACAACAGGCAGTCACATCCTTCCTGTACCAGTCCGGCAAACAGATTTTCGTCCGAGCCCCATCCGGCAAAGAAGAGCAGCAATGTAGAATTTCCTTCCTTCTTGATAAACCGTTGTTTCATATCTCAATTTCTTTCTGTTTTCATGCTTTCATTTCATGACACAACCGTGCCATCTCATCCTCTTCAATCAGCGAAGTCAGCGAGAAACGCAGCCGCGCTGTTCCCTCGGGTACGGTAGGCGGACGCACCGGCAACACATAAAAGCCGTGTTCCTGCATCTGCAAGGCCTTCCAGATGGCCTTCTCATTGGCTCCCACTACCAAAGGAATAATGTGACTTTCCGACGGACATTCCACCCCACTCTCACGGATAGCCGTCCGCAGGCTCGCTGAGATTTTAGTCAGGTGCTCCCGCCGTGCCTGCATATCTTCCAGGTGCGACAAGACAAAGCGCGTCCATGCCACATTGATAGGCGGCAAGGCCGTGGTGAAAATCAACGTACGCATCCGGTTCACCAGGTAATCGCGTATCACCTTCCGGCACACTACATACGCTCCCACGGAAGCCATCGCCTTGCCGAAGGTACCGCACAAGAAATCGATGTCCTTCAGGCAACCTTGTTCCTCGGCTACCCCCAGTCCTCGCTGGCCCCGTACGGCAATGCCGTGCGCCTCGTCTACATACAGCATCACGTTGGTATAACGACGCTTCAGTCCCACCAGCCGGTCGAGCGAAGCCACGTCACCGTCCATACTGAACACACTTTCGGTCACTACAATAATCCGATGATACTCGCCGTGATGCTTGGCCAGCAGATTCTCCAACTGCACATAGTCCTGATGACGGTAACGGATGCACTTGGCCGCCGACAAGCGGATGCCGTCAATCAGACTTGCATGCACTAATTTGTCGGCTAAAATCAGCGTGTTTGCATCGGTCACCGCCGGAAGAATCCCCGTATTCATGTGATACCCACTGCTGAACACCAGTACACTCTCCGCTCCAAACAACGAAGCCAGTAACGATTCCAGTTCCCGATAGGCCGGGAAGTTACCCGTCAGCAACCGTGAAGACGAGGAAGAAAAGCACAAATCCCTTTCCTTCACCGTCCGCAGAAATTCCTCACGCAACGCCTTATCCGAAGCCAGTCCCAGATAATCGTTCGACGATAGGTTCAACATCCTTCGTCTGCCGGCCTCAATCCATTTCCCTTCGCTGCAGGTTTCCGGCAACACACGCAGGTTGCCACACGCCTCCAGTTTATCCAGTTCCAGCTGAAAATCTCCGTCCAGTCCGGGTTGTATTTCATTTTCCATAATTCACCTCCTTTGTTTTTATTCCGGCATTTCACCGACAATCTTACACAAACCACTCGTCAGTTTCGTCAGTTCTTCCGGACGAATGATGAAAGGCGGCATGATATAGGCCAGCCGTCCGAACGGACGTACCCAGATACCTTCTTCCACAAACCGGCGCTGCATCCAGCCCATGTCGACCGGCTTCTTGGTTTCAATCACTCCGATGGCACCCAGTACCCTGACATCGGCCACCTGTGGCAACGAAGACGCCGGTGCCAGTTCTTCTTTCAACTGTGCTTCAATGCGGCGTACCTTCTCCTGCCAGCCTGACGACAACAACAGACGTACGGAAGCCAGTGCCACGGCACAAGCCAGCGGGTTGCCCATAAACGTAGGACCGTGCATGAACGCACGCGGCTCCTTGGAAGAAATACAGTCGGCCACCTTTGCCGAAGCCAGCACCGCCGAGAAGGTCATATACCCTCCTGTCAGTGCCTTACCGATGCACATGATGTCCGGTTCCACCTGCGCATGTTCCCATGCAAACAATTTCCCCGTACGTCCGAAGCCTGTGGCAATCTCGTCAAAAATCAGGAGCATGCCATGCTCCCGGCAGAGTCGTGCTGCCTCCCGCAAATACTGCGGATGATAGAAACGCATGCCTCCGGCCCCCTGCACTATCGGCTCTAAAATCAGTCCCGCCAGCTCACCGTGATGCTGCGTGATGACTTCCCGCAACGGCTCGATGTCTTTCTCGTCCCATTCCGCACCGAAACGGCACTGCGGAGAAGGTACAAAATAGCGCACCGGAAGGGCCGAACCAAACAGGCTGTGCATGCCCGTCACCGGGTCGCATACCGACATGGCGTTCCACGTATCGCCGTGATACCCCGAACGGATGGTCACGAAATTATTTTTCTCCGGATGACCTGCCGCAAACTGATATTGCACCGCCATCTTCAAGGCCACTTCCACAGCCACCGACCCACTGTCGGCATAAAAAATGTATTCCATGCTGGGAGGCACGATTTTCAGCAATTCCTTTCCCAATTCGATAGCCGGCTCGTGTGTCAGTCCCCCGAACATCACGTGTGACATCCGGTGAAGCTGTTCTTCTATTGCCTGGTTCAACACCGGATGATTGTATCCATGCACAGCACACCACCACGATGACATGCCATCAATCAGTTCCGTACCGTCGGCCAGCGTCAAGGTACAACCCTGTGCCCGTTCCACCTTATAAGTGGGCAGTGGGTTTGAAGTTGAAGTATACGGATGCCACAAATGGTTCCGGTCAAATTCGTCAAACAATTTCTCACAATTCATATCCTGCCTCCTTTATACGTTCTTTGTCTTTTGTTACTTTTGAGCCAAGGGTAGTCAGCAAATCCCCCACAATGGCCGAATTGATTCCCACATACAGCGCACGGTCCACCGTCTCCTCGCTCAACTGCGAGCGCCCTCCGGCAAAGCGAAGGAAAGCCGTCGGGTTCACCATGCGGAACATAGCCACCGTACGCAGCACCTCTTCCGCCGTCAGCGGCTTTGCGTGTTCCAGCGGCGTTCCCTTGATGGGCTGCAACAGGTTCAACGGGATGGACTGTACCTCCAGTTCCCGCAAGGTCAGTGCCAGTTCTACCCGCTGGGCCGGCGTTTCTCCCATGCCGATGATGCCTCCGCTACATACGTCCATGCCCGCCCGACGAGCTGCCTGGAGCGTTTCTATCTTCTGTGTCTGCGTATGCGTGGAACACAAGGTCGGGAAGAACGAAGGTGCCGTTTCCAGGTTGCAATGATAACGGCTCACCCCGGCACGATACAAGGCCGCAAGCTGTTCTTCCGTTGCCAGTCCTAACGACGCACACAATTCAATCTTACTGTGCGCCCGAAGGTATGCAAAGTGCTCGCAAAGTTTCTCCACCTCTCCTGCTGAAGGCCGACGACCACTGGTCACCAATGAGAAACGAGCCACACCCTGGTTCTCGTTCATCTTTGCCTGACGCAGACACTCTTCTTCGCTCACCAGTCCGTACTCCTCCACACCCGTGTGATGATGTACTGACTGGGCACACCATTTGCAGTTTTCAGGGCAACGACCCGACTTGGCGTTAATGATGGAACACATGTCAAACTTCCGTGAAGCGTATGCCACCGTAATGCGGTGAGCCACCTCACACAGTTCCTCAAAAGGCGCTTCCTCGAGCAGCCACAAAGCCTCTTCCGAAGTAAGCATGCCCCCTTCCTTTATCTTCTCTTCTAATTTCTGTAATCTTTCCATACGTATTTATCCTAAAAAAGAAAGGATGTATCCGCTTCGGTTAAGTCTGTCAGACTTGACCTGAAGCGGATACATCCCTTCCGGTTATTGTTATCTTATTTATTTCCTCTAAAAGCAGCGCAGGCACTTCTTCCCTTTGCGGCACCAGCAGACACCACAATCTTGTCCGGTCTATTTCGAATAGACTTCCTCCAAGCCCTAGTCCTCCACTTCCAAAAAGTGCATCTTCCTCCGAAAGGTCAGTCCATGACGTGCCTTCTATTTTCTTTCCCTCGCACACTGCCGTTTTCTGCTTGCCCAATGAAGCATCTGCAATTCCTCGTCCCACCTGTCCGATGGTGACATGACGGTGCAGGCTCACAAACGCAGCATATTCCTTCCGGCTCCAGCGACGGAACCGAAGCATGACCTTTTGCGAACAGGGAGTGATACGATGCATCTGTTTTCTCTTTGTTTAAATGTATGGCTGCAAATGTATAGAAAAATCTACAGAAAATGCAAGGATTGAGGAGAATACGTTTTTTCGGTCTACAAATTCGCTTTTATCTTCTTTTCTATCTCTGCATCTGTTGTCTTTTCCGCATAGCCTTGAAACTTTGCAATTATCGTGCGATCTTTACCTATCAAGTAAAACTGCGGAACTCCGCTACCAGCCTGATAATCATTTATAAGTTTAGCAATTGTATTCTTATCGGCTGTCAGAAAGCTGTATTCTATTCCCTGATTTTTCACATAGGCTTCGCAAGACGACTTCGACCTTCCCCACGTTTCCACAGCCAGCACTTCAAGCTCGTTCACTGCATATTCTTTTTTCAACCTGTTCAAGAAAGGAATCGAAATCTTGCATGGTCCGCAGCCTATCCCTGTGAACTGCAACAAGATGACCTTCGACTTTATACCGCTTAAAGAAACCTTCTGACCCTTCATATCAGTAAGCGTCCAGTCTGTAGCTTTTTTACCCGTCATATCCACAGTTGGTTTTGAAGATCGCTGCCCTTTTTTTACAATCTCAAAACCTTCTGGATAATAATTTGTCGCTACAATACACTCTTTATCAACCGGGTTATAGATAAAGTCAGAACAAGAAGCTTCATTCATGTTACCCTCCATTTCCCTCCGATAACGATATGGCATGTCATCTTTTTTGGAGATCCAGATTTTGTAGACAGACGTCGGATCATATACATACGGATTCTGCGGCATATAACGAGCTTTACCAAAAAACTCCACCTGAACAGGCATGTAAATGGTCAGTTCCATCAAATAATCATCACCCAAATCTTTCAAGGAAAGCTCTATAGAGTCCTGGGTAGTAATTGCGTATTTAAGAATTGACTGAGTATAGTAAAAGAATTCAGGCATAACCATACGGAAAGGAAGCGGGCTTTTAGTTGTAAAATCATCTTCCCGAATCCATTTTTCCCCCTCCTCTTCATAAACATAAGAGGACACTTTTCCATCATATACACCACGAAAGGCATTGTCCTGAAACTCTACAAAAGATGAACCTATAGCCGTATCTTGTGGGTTAATATGTTCATAAACTTCGGATGTTACTGTATAAACAGGATCTTTTTCCCCAGGCAACCAAGCTTGTCTAACGACCTTATAACTCACTGATTCAACCTTGTTCATTTTCTGTAATACGTCAGACAAATATTCTTTATCGGTACGCGGGCCACAACTAACAGATATCAATATACAAAATGCGGCCATAAGTAGATTTTGAGTTTTCATCTTTTTCCTATTTTATTTAATTAATTCTGCCATTTTCTCTTTCAGGATATGCTTACGATACCCCATCCAGCTATGTATCACTTTACGTTCCGGTGAAATCAGCACATAATGAGGAACTCCCTTTACACCATAAACCGCTGCAAGTCCGTCATTCACCTCACGAAGTTCATTCCATTGATGGCCGGTCAGTTTCTTTTCTGCCACAAACTTCTTCCATCTGTTCTTCGCGGCTCCACAAATGCTAACCAGTTCCAGTTTCCCCTTATACATACGACTCACTTCTTCCATTTCTGGCAGTGCCTCCATGCAAGGCTGGCAACCGAGGTTCCAGAAATCAAGCAGAATGTATTTACCCTCAAACTCAGAGAGATGATGTGTATTTCCCTCCGTATCATACAGCGTGCCGTCTACCATGTGGTCGCCTACTTTTACTGGCTCCACCATCTTGATATAAGTTGTTATTTCACGTCCTACCGGCAACTTGCGATCAGCTTCAGACAGACGTGCATACAACGGATAAACCAATTCTTTATGGGAATATTGAGAATCGGTGTTCCAATTGAGGAAAGACAACTGATCACAATACTTTTCCAGCCAGACTTTTGTGACCGGAGCCGTTTTCATGTATTCCAATTCCCGTAACCGAACTTTGTCTTGCAGAGGATATATATGATTCCGACGGATAGAATCAATCTTGTTTCGGATGAAAATATCATTTATGCCCTTGTCAAACATTTCATATACTATCATCTCTTGCTTAAAGGCTTCCACCATTTCCGGCATTCCCAGCTTGGTAAATTCAGCCTCCGCCTGCTGCTCCGCTACCTCACTTTCTACCGTCCAGAACGGACAGAGCATGCCTTCACCCTGAATCCGGATTTTTGCTCCGGAAACTACCCATAGAGAAAGCGGCCACACTGAAAATGTCTTCTTATAGATTACTAATAGCAACAGCTGCCGAGATTCCTTTGAAGTAATGGTATCCCTTAACACAAACCTGCCACCTGTAACCGTATCAGATATCATAGCGGCCGCATACTGTCTGTTTTCAAACTGAAAGAGGGATACAATTGAACTGTCGGGCAGATTCTTCACAAATCCTTCTATCAGGAATTCACCTTCCGGAACCTTCTGTCCGGAATGGCAACTCCCCAGCATCAATCCCAATAATAGAGAGGAAAATAATATTGCTGTGAATTTCATGGTATCATATTTCTATAAAAAATGAGTCCGCTCTAAAATACGGGATTACATTCCAACTTCTCTCAGAAACATTTAAAACGTAATTGCAACCCATTTTAAAGCGGACTCAAAAACAATTTATTGAAGTTTGAAGGAAACAGGTACGGTAAATTTTACCCTTACGACCTCCCCCCTCTGCATGCCCGGCTTCCACTTAGGCATGGTCTGCAGCACGCGCAAAGCCTCTGCATCCAAATCCGGATCTACAGAACGAGCCACCTTGAATTCGGTAGGAGTTCCGTCTTTTTCCACCACAAACTGCACGATTACCCGTCCCTGCACATTATTCTTCATGGCATTTTCCGGATATTTCAGGTTGTCCTGAAGGAATTTCAACAACTCCTTCATTCCTCCCGGAAATTCAGGCATCTGTTCTGCAACCATAAATACTTCGTCTTTCGCCACACTGTCAGTAGGAGCCGCTACTGAATCTGGTGCGACGGTTTCTTCTTTGGCATCCTGTTTTTCGGATGCTCCCTGCGAGCAGGAGATGTTTCCGGCAACGAGTAGAGCAAAGGCCGGAAGCACGAACAGCGCATATTTGATATGCCCTGCACCGTTTGATTTTTTCTTGTTCATCATAATGATACGTTGTTTAAGGTGAGAGAAGTTGAAATTATTGGATAACCCGTACTTGTGGTTATATGCCAACCCAAGCAGATGATATTGATAGCTTTTAGTGGCAAACCCTGCCTCCATTACTTTCCTGTCGGCCAGGAACTCTAAGTTTAGTCTGACCTCGCGTTTCAGCAGCCAGGCAAAGGGATTCATCCAGCAGCAGATGCTGACCATCTCGGCAAGAAGTACATCGACAGAATGATGCTGCTTTACGTGCGCCATTTCGTGCGTCAGGATTTCACTGATTTCATCTTCCTTCACTGCGGCAAGATTCATGAAAATCCATCTGAAGAAAGAGAACGGTCCGGAAGGGTCATTCAAACATTTTACGCGGACACCGTTTATCTCTTTTTCCGGCATACGTACAATGAGGCGATACAGACTGAATGCCTGAATCGCAAGCCGGACGAGCAATACCAGTACCCCGGCAAGATACAAATAACCTATCCACTCAGACAGCACGAACACACGGTTCCCGGTTTCTGCCGCTTCACTCCCTACCACAATCTCCGGCAACACCGCCGAGTAATCAAAGTGAGTGAGCATAATCATGCGGTCACGGCTTTCCAGCCATTCACGCACGTCGATAAAAGGCAGGATGAATGGCAATACAAGCGACACTATCAGGATAAATCTTCTGGAACGAAAGAAGGTATCCCGCGTGCATACCAGTTTATAGAGCGCGTAAAACAGGATTAATCCGACATTGACTTGAAGAAGGTATAACATAGAAATAAGTTTTTATTTGTCTTCACGTTTTTCAATCAGGTTGATAATCTCATTCAGGTCTTCCTTGGAAATCTTCTGTTCCTTGGCAAAGAACGAAACCATCTCCTTATAAGAATTGGCAAAATAATTGCGCACAATGTTGCCCACAGACTTGCTGGTATATTCTTCCTGAGCAACTAAAGGAGTATACCGGTAAGTATTACCAAACCTTTCTGCCTGCAGGTATCCCTTCCGCTTCAGGTTGTTGATGACGGAGGCCACCGTGGTATAAGGTGGTTTAGGTTCAACATAGCATGCCACCACATCCTTCACAAAACACGGTCCCAAGTTCCAAATAAAGCGCATGGCTTCTTCTTCCTGATAAGTTAGCTTTTCCATATCGAACAAGTTTTTCTACGAACTTTTCGCAAATCTACGAAATTATCGTAAACAATAAACATTCAAATGGTTAATTATATTGAACAAGAAGCACATTTTCAAAATATCCTATGACATTGCAGAAACGCAAGCGTATATAAAGAAATACGAACAGAAGATTTCTATGTTTCCCTTCCGGAAACCATACGGCTCTCCAGCCGGAAACCTACGTTTCCCGTAAGAGAAACGTAAGGTTCTGCCACGGAAAACGTAGAAAAGGAAAGAAAATTTACCCAAAAACGGATAAGCAATTATTTTCTTTTATTGAAAATAACAATAATAGCCACAATTATGACCAACGACAATGCGGAAACTACAATTTTATAGCCTGCGATAGTCGACCCTACATACTCCGTATACGGATAGAGTTCATTAAACAAGCAGCTAGAATCCCATAAAGTAGAAAGCATGGTCAGCAACGTCAGAAAAATCAAGAAACGATTCACCTTCCTGTCATTCCTTTTTTCCCGCCTCTGGTTTTCCACATCAATTAAATGATACAGCTGACTCCGTTCCTCACTAATTTCAAGTCCTGAGTCGATTGATTTGTAAATTGCAAGAGGTAAAAAATTATAAGATATCTTGTGAAAACAATATGCACTCTCAAACGATACTAATTCATCTTCCAGCTGAGATATATCGCTTAAATTCTTACGGAAACGAATGTTCAACCTGAAAAGATAAAATTTCAAGAACAAACTATGTATGTATATCAATCTGAAGTATGTATCAGTCCAGTTATTCAGCAACCAGCCAGGTGCCTTAAACGATAAAATGGTAAACGTATCCATTAAACTCAAGGCACTCCAATTATTATAAAACGAAATCTTGCTTTTATGCAATACTTCTTCCAAATAAGAAGGAGAAATGCCGTTGTCCTCATGTTTTGCATAAGAACCCACCCTGGACAATGTACCTAACTCGAAGAGCAGCACATCCTTTTCCATTTCATCAAGTGACACAGCACTTACAGAATTGACCACTTGAAAGACTTTCAGCTTATTGCCGTTTTCTATCAGCTGATTAAAGCTTACGTTTTCTGTTTTATGAAACCACCGGTACAAATCCATAATGGGGTTGATTGCAGCATCAATAAATGCCCCATGCTTCACTTTGTCGTAGCACATTACCGACCGCAACACAGACATTACACTGGTTATCTGATTTAAATCATCCGTTTCCTGTTCAATTTCTATGGAATACATCAGCATAGCATAAGGCATGATATAAACCGTTACATTCTTCAGGAAAAAACTATACGGACTCTCACCCTCTCCTAACGAAAGAGTTACCGGTTGCTGTATATCGTAGCGATAGCTATGAACACATCTGGAACAACTGCCTCTCATACAAAATTCTACCAACTCATGATAAAAAAATTTCTTATATTCCTCTATCATCCCGTCGTCATACACTATTTCTTTCCAACCTTCAGTCAAAAAAGGTGTTTGGCCGTATTGCTCCGGAAGATTAAAATATCCACACAAGAATGCCACATGTTTATAGTCTTTCATAGCTATTTTTTCTACAAAAATAAACCTTTATTTGTGATTACGAAATTTTTAATGTACTTTCGGTTATTCGTCCCACTAAATCTATTACTTATGGCAAAATACATCTTCCTACAAGATTATTCTCTGGAAATCTCCGAACAATATTCCCGACTTTTGTCACAGCATATTGAGAATCTTCCTTATACTCTTTCCTTCCCTATTTATCAGGCTACCCAGAAAATAAAAACAGAACAATACGGAGCAGCGATGAACCATGTATTAGATTTTTTCGAAATCTCAGTCCAATATGCTTCGATTCTTCTATTCTTCATTTTAAAGCAAAAAACGATAAACAACACCACACACAAAGTACTGTGTTCCGTTGTAAATAAAATAGACAATAAACGTCCGCTGTCATTCGGCGACTGGGTTAATGACCTCTTTATTCCACTACTGACAACAGCTTCCATAGAACTCCCGGAACATTCTTTTGTCAAGTCCATGCGAATGCATGTCTGCTCAAAACACGGAAACATTCTTCTAGGAGGAAAGAAAGAAGCAAGCATTGTGCAAATAAGGAATGAATACAAGGGACATAGCACCACACTTTCCGAAGAAATCTATAGAGGAGTACTATACACTTTAGAGGAACGAGTAATGAAAATGCTGAATGGCTTGTCGGCTCTCTCTGATTACCAATTTTATGCCATTGATGAAACCGGCACTGCATGGAACTTAAAAAGCATCGAAACAAAAACACTTCCGTCTGTGCCTCAACACCTGCATTCTCCATCGCCTTTACATTATTACGTATATCAGGAAGACCCTAATGACCAGACTGAAATTACCGACTTATTTCCACTAATATTCCTGAACCCTCAAAGACATGTATATGTATTCCAGTCGTTGAAGGATGAAAATGCCTCCTACATCTCTTCGAATGAGAATGCCATTACTTACATCAGTGATGCGTTAAATGAGGAAATTGACACTTGCTTCCAAAATATAATTCCTTCATTTGATATTTCCAAAGAATTAAATTGGGAGGAGCTGAAAACCTGTATGACCAAAGAGTCCATGGGCTTCATGAAGCGAATCTACAAAGAAAAGAAGTACAATCAGGAGTTGTTCGTCGACCGTGAACGACTTACATCTACTCTCTATCAATTCTGGGAAAGCGACAAAACTCTTTTCCCATTGCTAGGCGAAGCCGGACAAGGAAAGACCAGTCAGCTATGCTATTGGACAGAAAAATTACTGGAACAGAAAAAAGCCGTCCTGATATTCAATGGAGCAGATTTCAGCAATTACACACTGGAGCAGAAAATCAAGGCGCTGTTCGGTTATAACTTCAAGAAACCTATAGCACGTTTACTGACATCATTACACGAAAAGGCAGAACAAAATAAAGCCTATGTATATTTTTTCTTCGATGCCATAAATGAATGTCTTCACTATTACGATAGCGATGGGCAGGAAGAAGGACCACTACATCTATACAAGTCTATCAGACAACTGCTTGTACAGGAAAAATTCCCCCGGTTTAAAGTCTTGTTCACATGCCGGTTTTATACCTGGAAAAATCTCATTCAAAGACATTGTACCACAGATGCAACCTATATTTATCATGCCGGTGATGAAGAGGATTTAGCTATCAGAAACTTTACAGATACGGAAATAAAACAAGCGTACCATATTTATCAGCGTCTCTATCAAATGACGACATCATATGAGCACATTGACAAAAAAATACTGATTCGCTTAAAAGACCCGCTGATCTTAAAATTTGCAAGTAGTAACTATCTGGGAAAATCTTTATCCGAAAGTGCAATAGACTATACCTCCCTTTCACTATTCAACAAAATGCTATGCGACATAAGAAATTCGTATGCAGGAAACCTGCAATACGATATTATCTCATGTATAGGCGATTACCTGCTAAATAAATACATGAAAGGATTTCCTGTCAGTACAATCTCTACAGAAAGCCTTAAAGAAGCCTACCATGAAACAGACTCAGCGTTATACAACCTCTCTAGAAAAATCTATAAAAAAGATGGTATCAGCATTGCCTATGCCGAATTGCTAAATAAAGCCGAGCGTCCCATTCTACGAGAAACAGAACGAATCGTTGACAACAGTCCTGTGAATGAAATCACATTTGTTTACGAACGGTTCTTTGAGTTTATTATGGCACGTTCGTTTATCAAGTTCCAGCGTAAAAAGGGTATGGAAAAATCAAAACCCATTCCGGCAGAAGCGTATTTAAAGGCCCTTGATCAAGCAACGGTAAACGTTGTATTCATCGGCACAATAAGAAACGCCCTGGTCATCGACTGTCTGGAAACTCAAAATTACTCCACTTTATTAGAACTTACAGCCCTTCATGGCGACAATTACATCGTAATGCAGCTTCTGACCGAGGTTATGAATATGTTAATTAGGGAGAATTACGAAAATGAGCTTTTCTGCCTGATTGACAAAATGCTGTCTGAAAAGATAGCCAATGGCAACGAGCTCATTTCGCAATTAAATTCCATCAACAAAAAAATAGAATCGAATCAAGCCAATGAAGAAGTTATCGCAAACTATAAACTACTCTCCCAAAAACTGGCTCCAGTCATCAGACTGCGCAAACTGGCCTCTGTCAGCACAATAAATGGAATTCTACTGACCGATTATTTTAATGAGAATCTTTACAAGAATGATGCCCTGAAGTTTTTATGGAGATTAATGCTAGATCCGATACATGATGTACGGAACGATGCTTGTATGTACACTTACTACTTATCAAACAAAACACATACATTGGATTATACTCCCTTGAAAAGAAACCTGTGTGAAAGCATCATCCTTCAAATGTTCCGTCTCGTTAAATCACGTCCACTACTATTCAACATGAGCAGGAAGCACACACGGAAACGCTCTTTCATATTCTTTGAAACGGCTACGCGACTAGGTACACTACTGATGATAGACGAACTTGTAAAAAGGCAAAAAGACGGGGTAATCGTAAAGAATATGTTGCAAGAAATAGAATGTATGGCAAGGTATTTCACTTTAAACTTCTATTTGCTTCGCATATTTATGCCCGTGTTACAAATATTAATGCGCAAACAAATTACGTTCCAAGCCGTTTATGTAAACAATGCGATAGAATACCAGGGATTCTGGAACAAACCAGAATTTCTCTCCCCTTGCCAACAAGGGAAATGGACACGCGAATGTATAAAAGAAGCGATGAGCTTTGTATGGCACCACAGCAAATATCATGAATGCAAGAACTCGCCTGCCTGTTTGAAAGAGGAAGAAAGGTTCAAACTTTTTTATCCCTACATACTGTCTGCCTATAAAACAGGAGACAGCTTTACCTACTTCACACTAGAAAGAATTCTTGTCATCATGGGAGTCTGCAAGTGGCAAAACATAAAGCCATGTGTCGAAAATTTCTTTACTGATGAATACCGGCAATCTGAATGGTTTGATTATTCGCAAATGTCAATGCTTTATGTACTTTTCCAGATAGCTTTGTACACCAAAGAGGACCTTCAGGAGCTAACCGAAATTTACACACGGGAAAGTAAACTATGGACTTTGCGCTGCAAAGGATTATTCAAAGCCCCCAACAGTCACAAAGCCAATCCGAACGGATTATACAAACGTAATGTGATGACGTGGTACTGTGTGGTGTATTGTGCCAATGGCGGAGATGGGACCATTCACGAAGGAGACAGCAAATGTGTTCCAATGTTTTATGAACTTATAGACATAGCCATTCGTGAAAAAGACAAAGAACTGCTCATTCATCTCATTGAAAACATTTCTGAGCTTATCACAGATTTTGGCTACATCCATACTGCTATGGAGTTACTAAAATATATACTTATGCAATATGACACAGCTGAAAAAGTAAAGGAAATTGATGAGAAAACCACAAACAGGAATGGATTATACCAATATAATCTAACCAAAGTGGTAGGCAATGTATTGAGTACTGCTAAAAATTATTATCAAACAGAAACCGATACTTTCATCAAAAAAGAGCTTATAGGATTAAGCTTTCCTGGAATCCCCACGTATAGAGAAGAAATTTTGAGCTATAATCCCAGTGGAGAAACCCTATCCGACCTATTTACCCACAAATTCGGCAAATTCCTTACATGGGGATTGCTTTTTGAAGAAGCTATTGATAATTTTGCATACGAAGCTATGTGTACCTCCATTAACGCACCGAATTGCTTTTCATGGTATGATCAAGTAGTACGCATCTTACTGAAGCATCTATTTAAACTAAAACTTTGAATTATGAAAAAATATATCTACGTTATATCCATAATACTGTTTTTTCTAATAATTTACACAGCCATGCCTTATATCGTGAATTTTTTTGCTGATAAAGAAAATCTCCCAACGGAAAATCATAAAATGCTAATCGTAGGACATCGAGGAGGAGCCGGAATAGCACCGGAAAACAGTCTGCAGTGTATCGAGAAAGGTATTCAAACCGGAGCTGACATGATAGAGATTGACATCCATCTGACTAAAGACGGGAAATTGGTTGTCTGTCATGACCAGACGATAGACCGTACTACTACCGGAACAGGGAAAATAGCTGAAATGACATTAAATGAAATTCGTAAGTTCCATATTGTAGATAAAAACGGAGAGGAAACAGATGAGAAGATTCCTACCTTAGATGAAGTTCTCAAACTGATAAACGGAAGATGCCGTCTCCTAATAGAAATAAAAAGAACAAACAACCTTTATCAAGGTATCGAGCAAAAACTTTTGGAATCTATCAAGGCACACCATGCATCCCAATGGATTATAGTACAATCATTCAATGACAGTGTACTGGAAACACTGCACGCATTAGACCATACTGTGCGACTAGAGAAGCTGGTTATTTTTAAACTTCAATGGATTCCTGTCATTTTTGACGGTACATTTACCTATTTCAGCTTTAAAAAATACCATTATATCTCTTCTTTCAATTTTCATTATCGAGCAATAACTCCTGCATTACTAAAGAAAATCCATGCACAAGGTAAAGAAGTAAAAATATGGACACTGGAGGAACCCAACAACTGGAAAGCTTGTCCTGTGGACGGGATTATCACAGACCGCCCAGATTTATGGACCACATTTTTCCAGAAACAATAATTTCATATATACTTCTATATAAGAATATTGCTTATAACATTGCAGGAAACAAACGATATACTCCAAAAAAGAATCTCTTTCTATCCCCATAAATTATGGGGATTTTTTTATTTTCAAACAGAAGTAATCTGTTTTATAAATGTTTTCCCACCAAGCCCATTGAATGAGTTCAATATAATAGTCCTTTTCAAGGGGGGGATAGAAATAAAAAACGTCCTTAATTCTTATCGAATTAAGGACGTTTAAGCGGTGCGTACGGGACTAACACATTTTGCTATTATACTGATAATCAATAAAATAC
>ONZU01000159.1_pt1 | contig 76704 bp, 67 predicted proteins | sample 1671161 | NCBI WGS metagenome assembly ONZU01 (sample SAMN06348128, study PRJEB24527) | human gut metagenome | biome: human gut; feature: ankylosing spondylitis patient; material: feces | host: Homo sapiens | place: China | collected 2015-10
GTCACCGACAGGCTCTAGCGGTCCACCCTCCGACGTGGGGCGAGCAACCCTCGTTAATGCCGGTTTACATGACCTTACAACTCCTAAGATGCACAGCCCGCATATCGCTATACGGCTGGTAGGCTCTTACCCTACCTTCTCACCCTTACCTCCGGGTGGAGGCGGTTATTTTCTTCTGCATTACTCTACCCTTACGGACAGCTTTCTGTTAGGAAGTAGGATGCTCTGCGTTGCCCGGACTTTCCTCTTTTACTATATAATAATGTACCAGCGACAGACCGACCGACTGCTTTCTTCGTGCAAAGGTACGCAAATAAACGGAATTTGTGCTATAATTGTCAGGATTCTTTTGATTCGGGTGTTTGGGGAGCTGTCAGAACGGGCCGGACGAATTGTCAGCGTTGTCACTATTTCACTGGTAATGAATGTAAATTTGTCAGATATGCCAGTTAACTGCGGTTAATGCCCTTGTTTTCATTGTTAAAAGACGGAAAAAAGAATAGGGTAAGAGTACAATCGTATGGATTTTGTTCTACTTTAGCAAATGAAAAGTTAAAACAACGTCGAAATTAACATTTAAAACAATAGAAGATATGAAAACAATAACTAAGTTTGCGATTGGTTCTGTGGCAGTCGTTGCTTTGAGTGCCGGAGTGGCAGGGGTTACAGCGTATGCCATGATGGAGAAAAATCAGGATAATACTTCTTTTTATGAAAGTTTTGAAACGGCATCTCCTTTACGTACCGCAGCGTTCGATGCTTCCAGCATGCAGCCGGTAGACTTGACCAAAGCGGCAGAGAGTACGTTGAATTCCGTCGTACATATCATGTCTATCCAGCGCAGCAAGATACAGACTATTCAGGGACAACCGGATATTTTTGACTTCTTCTTCGGTGACGGTAGAGGACGCCAGCAGCAAGTACAGACTCCGGAACAGAGAGGTTTTGGTTCGGGCGTTATCATCTCAAAGGATGGTTACATCGTAACGAACAACCACGTGATTGACGGAGCAGATGAAATCAATGTGAAGTTGCACGACGGACGCGAAATGAAAGGTCGTGTCATCGGTACTGACCCGACTACTGACCTGGCGCTTGTAAAGATTGAAGGAGATGACTTCCCGGCTATCGTGGTAGGTAACTCTGACAACCTGAAAGTCGGTGAATGGGTATTGGCAGTAGGTAACCCGTTCAACCTGGGTTCTACAGTGACTGCCGGTGTGGTAAGTGCGAAGTCTCGTGGACTGGGAGCTAATCAGGTAGAATCTTTCATCCAGACCGATGCGGCTATCAATCAGGGTAACAGTGGTGGTGCATTGGTTAATGCGAAAGGTGAACTGGTAGGTATCAATGCCATGCTGTATTCTCCAACAGGTGCTTATTCAGGATACGGTTTCGCTATTCCGGTAAGTATCATGACGAAGGTGGTAACCGACTTGAAACAATATGGTACCGTACAGCGTGCTTTGCTGGGTATCGGTGGTCGTGACATGGGTGATGAAAGGTATCCGGATGAAATCAGAAAAGAACAGAAGGAACTGGGAGCTACTGAAGGTGTACAGGTAGTCGAAGTAACTGAAGGTGGTTCTGCCGACGGATTCTTGCAGAAGAACGATGTCATCCTGAAGCTGAATGACAGTAAGGTGAAGACGATGGCCGACCTTCAAGGCTTGCTGGCTAAGTATCGTCCGGGTGACAAGGTGAAAGTTACCGTATTGCGCGACAAGAAAGAAAAGACCTTTACCATCACGTTGAAGAACTCTCAGGGAACAACCAAGGTGGTAAAACAGGCAGATATGGAACTTCTGGGAGCAGCTTTCCGTGCCGTACCTAATGAACTGAAGAAACAGTTGAACTTGGGTTATGGAGTAGAAGTGACCGGTATTGATAATGGAAGAATGAAAGACTGCGGTATTCGCAAAGGTTTCATTATTCTGAAAGCCAACGGCAAGCAGTTGCGCACCGTACAAGATTTGGAAAGTGTAATGAAAGAGGCTTCTCAGTCACCAGATCAGGTACTGTTCATGACGGGAGTTTATCCTTCAGGAAGACGTGCCAACTATGCGGTAGACTTGTCACAAGCTGAATAAAAGATATTACTAAGGTAAAAAGAATTGGAAAGAAAAGGCGTTTCGATTGCCGAAGCGCCTTTTTGATGTTTATTTGCCTTGTATTTTTCATGAAGATGAACAATCAGACGGTTTAGTCTGTTGTCCTTTATGGCAGATGGTTAACAAAAAGAGAGTAAGTTTGTCTGTTTAAGAAATTTATAGATTCTTTCTTTGGAAATCTGCCGCCTAAATAAAATTAATTTTGTACTTTTGTACCCAAATCATTTTATATAGAATGAGACAGTTAAAGATTACTAAAAGTATCACTAACCGAGAGAGTGCTTCTTTGGATAAGTATTTGCAGGAAATCGGTCGTGAAGATTTGATTACTGTAGAAGAGGAGGTAGAACTCGCTCAACGTATCCGTAAGGGTGACCGTATTGCTTTGGAGAAGCTTACGCGTGCTAATTTGCGATTTGTGGTGTCTGTGGCCAAACAGTATCAGAACCAGGGATTGAGCTTGCCTGACTTGATTAACGAAGGTAACCTGGGTTTGATTAAAGCTGCTGAAAAGTTTGATGAAACTCGTGGATTCAAATTTATCAGTTACGCCGTTTGGTGGATTCGTCAGTCTATTCTTCAGGCACTGGCTGAACAGTCGCGTATTGTGCGTTTGCCGTTGAATCAGGTAGGTTCACTGAACAAAATCAGCAAGGCGTTTTCCAAGTTTGAGCAGGAAAACGAGCGTCGTCCTTCACCGGAAGAACTGGCCGATGAGTTGGAAATCCCGGTAGACAAGATTTCGGATACGCTGAAGGTTTCCGGTCGTCACATTTCAGTGGATGCTCCTTTTGTGGAAGGAGAGGACAACAGTCTGCTGGACGTGCTGGTGAATGATGATTCTCCTATGGCCGACCGCTCCTTGGTAAATGAATCACTTTCGAGGGAAATTGACAGAGCACTTTCTACGCTAACCGAAAGAGAGAAGGATATTATCCAGATGTTTTTCGGTATTAACACGCAGGAAATGACGTTGGAAGAAATCGGCGACAAGTTTGGGCTCACACGTGAGCGTGTTCGTCAGATTAAGGAAAAGGCAATTAGAAGATTAAGACAAAATTCTCGTAGTAAGCTGCTCAAATCTTATTTGGGATAAGGTAGAGATTGATTTCCAAAAAAACAGAAGAGATGTATGAAGGTTAGCTCAGACTTTGATACATCTCTTTTTGTATATAGAAAGGCTTTTTCTTTGTTAATTTATATGTCTTCTTTCGGTTTTTACGCATAATTGTGTACTTTTGCCCCATAAATTGATGAATTATGCGTTATACAAAGTTTTTCTGTTTTCTGTTAATGATGGTGTTTGCTGCTTCTGCATTCAGTAAGCGGCCGAAAGATAAGAACAAATATGGAGTCTATTTGGCTGGTGTGTCTGCTTCATTTACAGATTCTCTAGTATATTTTACTGATGTGCAGTATCTGGACAGTGCTGCTGTAGATGATAAAGGATTGTTGGTGGGCCGTGCGCTGTACAGCATCCAATTGAAAGACTATTTGGAGCAGAAACAGAATGGGAAGAACCGTACTTGCTTCATGTTTTTCAGCCGTAAAAAGAAAAACGTGCAGAAGGAACTGAAGAAATTGAAGGAAAAATATACCAAGGGTGGCTCATTGTTCCTTCAGGATGTGAATGCGGAATTTAAGTTTGAAAAGCCAGATTTTGAATAATGCAGATGAAGAAATGGCTTTACATTCTGCTGGTGATTGTGCTGGCTGCCTGTTCCAATGAAATTCCTGAACAACAGCCTGCGAAACGTTCCGGACGTACGGTGTTGGCATATCTGATTTCGAATAACAAGGCAGGTTCTTTAGATACCTATTTGCGTGATAACGTAATCGATATGTATACCGCATTGGGCAACATGAAAGAATCATGTACATTGTTGGTATTTTATCGTCCGTATACGGGTGATACTCCCTTGAGTAATCCTACCTTAATGAGTTTCTATACTGACGGGCGTGGTAATGTCAATAATCAACCAGTTTTAAGTGGGGATAACTTGACATTTGAGGCAGTTTGTCAGATTGCTCAGAAAAAAGAGTATACCATGAACAGTCAGATTGCGACTGATCCGGTTGTGATGAAAGAGGTGTTTACCGATATGCAGATTGTTGCACCTTCTGACAGTTATGGCCTTATTCTAGGCTCGCATGCTTCGGGGTGGATGAAGGGGAATTCTGTGCAGTCAAAAGCCTTTGGTGATGACGATGGTTACAATATAGATATTCCGGATCTGGCTGATGTGTTGAAAAATAGTTTTTCGGAAAAACTTGATTTCGTATTGTTTGATGCCTGCATGATGGGTACAGCGGAAGTGGGTTATGAGTTGAGAGAGACAACTTCATATTGCATTGCTTCCGTAATGGAAACTCCGGTGTATGGATTCCCGTACGATCAGATTCTTCCTTATTTGTATTCTGAAAACGTGGATTATTCTGCTGTGTGTCATGAGTTTGTGTCTTTTAATAAGACAAATAACTTGTGGGGGACATGTGCAGTGATGGACTGTAGTCAAATGGAAAATTTGGCCAGTGCAGTAAAAGCAAAGCTTTCTGAGTGGCAGGATGCGCTTTCTTCTGTGTCCATGCAGAACGTACAGCAGTATGGAGTGGAGAGTTATCGATACTTTTTTTATGATGTGCTTGATTTCTTTCGGGAGTTAGGAAGAAAAAGTGGGGTGGTAAAAACTACTGATTTGAATGAAGCTATTGCTTCTGTACAAAGTGCATTGAACCAGGCGGTGATAGCTAAAGATTGTTTGTCTGGTGTTGATTATGATTTTGATGGGGTAGTTATTGATGGCACTCGTTTCTGTGGAATCGGTATGTATATTCCAGAAGAATATAATCCTTACGTTGCTAATAAAACAGCTTGGAATGATTATTACAAACAATCCATCTCTTGGTACCATGCCGCAGGTTGGGATGATTTAAATTTGAACTAATTACAATTTTTTTACTCTTTGTGTGAACATTCTATCGACTAAATGTGTTTTTACTTATTAAAACAGATTTATAGATATGTGGAATTTCATCAAAGAATTACGACGTAAGGACCACCAGCGTTATCTTGGTGGGCTGGATTTCTTTAAATATATTGGTCCCGGTTTGCTTGTGACCGTTGGTTTTATTGATCCGGGCAACTGGGCTTCTAATTTTGCGGCAGGAGCAGATTTCGGGTACTCCTTGTTGTGGGTGATTACCTTGTCTACTATTATGCTCATTGTGTTGCAGCACAATGTAGCTCACTTAGGAATTGTTACCGGACTTTGCTTGAGTGAGGCTGCCACGAAATATACACCGAAATGGGTGTCACGCCCTATCTTGGGAACAGCCGTACTGGCGTCTATCTCCACTTCTCTGGCGGAGATTTTGGGAGGAGCCATTGCCCTGGAAATGTTATTCGATATTCCTATTATCTGGGGTTCCCTTCTCACAGCATTCTTTGTCACAATCATGCTGTTTACCAATTCCTACAAGCGGATTGAGCGATCTATTATTGCATTCGTGTCAGTGATTGGATTGTCATTCCTTTATGAACTTTTCCTGGTTGACATTGACTGGCCTTTGGCTGCCCGTTCATGGGTGACACCTTCCATTCCTGAGGGAAGCCTGTTGGTGATAATGAGTGTGCTGGGAGCCGTGGTGATGCCTCATAACTTGTTCTTGCACTCGGAGGTGGTACAGAGTAGGGAGTACAATAAGAAGGACGATGCTTCAATCCGTAAGCTATTAAAATATGAATTTTATGATACCCTGTTCTCTATGGGAGTAGGCTGGGCCATCAACAGTGCGATGATTCTGCTGGCTGCGGCTACCTTCTTTGCCAATCATATCGGAGTAGAAGAGTTGCAGCAGGCCAAGAGCTTGTTGGAGCCTTTGCTGGGCAACCAGGCTGCTACTATCTTTGCTCTTGCCTTGCTGATGGCAGGTATTTCTTCCACTGTGACAAGCGGGATGGCCGCCGGTTCCATTTTTGCCGGCATGTTTGGTGAATCCTATCATGTAAAGGATGTGCACTCTCGTGTAGGAATTCTACTTTCATTAGGAATAGCACTGGTTGTCATTCTGTTCATCGAGAATCCTTTTCAGGGATTAATTATCTCACAAATGATACTGAGCATTCAGCTTCCGTTTACCATATTCTTGCAGGTAGGGTTGACCTCCTCTAAACGGGTGATGGGGCAATATGCCAACTCCCGGTGGAGCAGTTTTGTGCTTTACACCATGGCAGTGATTGTATCTGTGCTGAATCTGGCTCTTCTTTTCTCAGAAAGTTTTTAAGCTGTCCGTAAATCGGTGCCTGACATCTTTTTCTTATAGTGGTATGCCAGCATCAAAGCTGCCACGGCAAAGGCCAATGCATCGGATAACGGCATGCTGAACCATACACCTTCCACGCCATAGAAGGGTGGGAGAAAAGCCAGTCCCGGAAGAAGGAAGAGCAGCTGGCGGGAAAGAGACAGGAAGATGGAAATCCGGGCCTTTCCGATGGACTGAAAGAACTGGGTGATGACAATCTGTGCACCTACCACCGGGAAGGATAGAATGCCAATTCTCAGGGCCAGTGTCGCTTCATCAGTCAGTTCGTGGTTGTCAGTAAACATGCCGACAAATATACCGGGAAACAGTTCACCGATTATGAATCCTAAGGTAGTAATGATACATCCTGCCGTGATTCCCAGTTTCAAGGTTCTTTTTACGCGGTCGAAATGTTGTGCACCGTAGTTGTATCCCGTAATGGGCTGCATTCCCATGGTGATACCCATTACAATCATGACAAAGAGCATCTGGATACGGTTGAGGATACCGAATGCACCGATGGCCATATCACCTCCATAGTTGAGCAGACGGTTGTTGATGAAAATCACGATGCAGCAGGCGCACACATTCATAACGAAGGGCGACATGCCGATGGCAAAAATGTTGGCTATGATGTGCTGTTTCAGTCGCATGCTGTGACGCTGAAACCGGATATAAGTCTTCTGACTATAGAAGTGATACAATACCCACAGCATGCCGATGAATTGTGAGCTGATGGTCGCAAGTGCCGCTCCCCGGATTCCCCAGTTCAGTACAAAAATAAAAATTGGAGCCAGAATAATGTTGCAGCCTACGGTCAGCATGGAAGAAAGCATGGCTTTTTTCGGGTAACCGGTGGCACGCATGATGTTGTTGAGTCCGATCATGACATAAGAAATCGGACTGCCCAACAAAATTACCTGCATAAAATCGCGGGCATACGGCAGGGTAGCTTCGCTGGCTCCGAAGAAAAAGAGAATTGGTTCCAGAAAGATAAATGCCAGTCCGCCGTAGAAGATGGCATTAATGACACAAAGAATAGCTACGTTGCCGAGAATATCTTCAGCTCCCTTTTTGTCCTTCTGTCCCAGTCGGATAGAAGAAAGTGTGGCACCTCCTACGCCCACCAGTGTACAGAAGGCTACCAGCAGGTTCATCAGCGGAAAGGTAATGGCCAGACCGGAGATGGCTAGGGCTCCCACACCATGACCGATGAAAATACTGTCGATAATGTTATACAAGGAAGTCAGTGTCATTCCGATAATGGCAGGAATGGAATATTCCACCAGCAGTTTCCCGATAGGGGCCTCTCCCAATATGTGCGGATTGTTTTCTTTCATGTACGTTTGTTTATTTTAATTTCCAAAGTTAGGAATATGAAGCAATATTTTAGAACTTTGCACCGTTAAATCAAACTAAACATACCAATGGACAAAACTAAATGCGTAGCAGCACTTTTTGATTTTGACGGAGTAGTGATGGACACTGAGTCACAGTACAGCATCTTCTGGAATGAGGTGGGAAAGAAATACCATCCGGAATACGAGGAATTCGGAAAAATCATCAAGGGGCAGACGTTGTGGCAGATTTACGACCGTTATTTTCAGGGAATGGAGAATGAACAGGCTGAAATTACAGAAGGCCTGAACCGTTTCGAGACGGAGATGCGCTATGAATATGTGCCGGGAGTGGCAGAGTTCATGCAGAGCCTTCGTGCCCATGGAGTGAAAATAGCCATAGTAACCAGTTCGAACGAGAAGAAAATGGCCAATGTATATGCGGCACATCCTGAATTGAAGAACATGGTGGACCGGATACTCACAGCCGAGATGTTTCAGAAATCCAAGCCGGATCCCGATTGTTTTTTGCTTGGAGCCAAAGTTTTCGAGACGCTCCCGGCCAATTGCGTCGTGTTTGAAGACTCGTTCCATGGTATTCAGGCGGGAAACGCAGCAGGCATGCCTGTAGTGGGACTGAGTACTACCAATCCGGCGGAAGCCATTCAAAATCAGTGCGCCCGGGTGATTCCAAATTTCACTCGTTTTACGTATGAAGAAATGATGAACTTGCTGTAAGGCTTGTCTGATTCGGAAAAATCGGCTATTTTTGCGGAAATTTTATTAATTCAGAAGAAAACTATGGCAGGATATCTTTCTGGTGATACTCGTAAAGTAACGACTCACCGTTTGATTGAGATGAAACAGAGAGGTGAGAAGATTTCCATGTTGACCTCTTATGATTATACGATGGCGCAGATTGTAGACGGCGCAGGTGTGGATGTGATTCTGGTAGGTGATTCAGCTTCGAATGTGATGGCGGGTAACGTGACGACCTTGCCTATTACCGTGGAGCAGATGATTTATCACGGAAAGTCAGTGATGCGCGGTGTGAAGCGTGCATTGGTAGTGGTGGATATGCCATTCGGTTCTTATCAGGCAGACCCGTTTGACGGGGTACGCAATGCTATCCGCATCATGAAAGAAACACATGCTGATGCTCTGAAGCTGGAAGGCGGTGAAGAAGTCATCGACGTGATTCGTCGTATCATCGGTGCCGGAATGCCCGTGATGGGACATCTGGGACTGATGCCTCAGTCTATCAATAAATATGGAACTTACGGTGTGCGTGCCAAAGAAGATGCTGAAGCTGAAAAGCTGATTAAGGATGCACGTCTGCTGGAAGAAGCCGGATGCTTTGCACTGGTGCTGGAGAAAATTCCGGCTGCACTGGCAACCCGTGTGGCTCAGGAACTGACTATTCCGGTTATCGGAATCGGAGCCGGTGGAGGAGTAGACGGACAGGTATTGGTAGTGACTGATATGCTGGGTATGACCAAAGGATTCAGTCCGCGTTTCCTTCGTCGCTATGCGGACTTGAATACCGTGATGACCGACGCCATCGGACATTATGTAGCCGACGTGAAAGCTTGTGACTTCCCTAACGAGTCAGAACAATACTAAGATTATCACTTATAAGCCGCAGATGCATGGACTGCAAAGTCCGGTTCTTCCGGACAATTTAAAAGTCGCAGTCTGTGCATCTGTGTTTTCTATCAGATGTAGAAAAAATGTGGAACAAGAATTTTAATCTTTTGCTCATCGCTAATTTTTTCCTGTATACGGCAGTGTATATGCTGTTTCCTGCACTTCATCACTGGATGGTGTCAGAAGGAGGGTATACGGGATTTCAGGCCGGAGGTGCCATAGCTATCTTTGGAGCTTCTCTTTTCCTTTTGGGAGCGTTCAATAATTATTTGGTCGATACGTTTAAGCGTAAGAATGTGTGTACACGCAGCCTTCTGCTGCTGGCGCTTTTGGGATTGTTGTATCCATACGCCGGAGAGTGGGGGATGATTTTCCTTTTGCGTGTGCTTCAGGGAGCCTTGTTTGGGGTGGTACTGATGGCAATGGGAAGTACCCTGGTCATCGATGTAACTCCCAGTCAGTACAGAAACAAGGCTAGTGTGGTTTTCACCTGGTCGGGGGTACTCGGTATGCTGTGCGGCATCCTGTTGGGATATAATGCAGGCTGGTATCTTTCTTTCCAGCAACAGATTTATCTGTTTGTGGGACTTTGCGCCCTTCCGGTCGTACTGGTGTCTATGGTGGAAGTCTGTTTCCGTGCTCCGTTGGACCTTCCGTTGCTGTCGTTCGATCGTTTTCTGCTTTTCCGTACCTTGATTCCGGGTTTGAACATGATGGTGGTTCCCTTCATTTTAGGGGTCCTGTTCAGCTCGATTTTCGATACTTTTTTCTACATTTGTATCATAGCCGGATTTATCGTTTTCCTGCTGCTGGACCGCGTGGTTCGTAAGCAAGTGAACGGCCGTTTGCTGAATGGTGTCGGACTGGTATTGATGTGTGTGGCAGTATGGATATTGGGCTGTTCCACCGAAAAAGAAATGCTAATGGGAGCCGGTTTTCTGACCGGATTGGGCATGGGTTTTTCCCTGCTTCAGTTCTTGCGGATGATGATACGTCTTCCTTTGCATTGTGAGCGCGGAACGGGCTATCACACCTATCAGTTGCTTTGGGAGTCGGGCGTCATGTTGGGCGTGTTCTTCGGAAAATACACAGAAGACATCTCCGGACAACAGTTCCGCGCTGCATCGCTCATTCTGCTGGCTGGTCTGTTGATTTATCAGGCAGTGGTGCACGGCTATTTCATGAAACGAATGAAGAATAGATAACTTAACTAATATAAAGAATATGGCAGACGACAAGAAAATTATCTTTTCAATGGTGGGAGTGAGCAAATCATTCCAGAACAACAAACAGGTATTGAAAGACATCTACCTATCCTTTTTTTATGGCGCGAAAATCGGAATCATCGGTTTGAACGGTTCCGGTAAGTCTACTTTGATGAAAATCATTGCCGGAATCGAAAAGAACTACCAGGGTGAAGTGGTATTTTCACCGGGTTATTCTGTAGGTTATCTGGCTCAGGAACCTCAGCTTGACGACACGAAGACCGTGAAGGAAGTCGTGATGGAGGGAGTGCAGCAGGTGGTAGACACGCTGGCCGAATACGAAGAAATCAATCAGAAGTTCGGTTTGCCGGAGTATTATGAAGATCCAGAAAAGATGGACGCACTCTTTGCGCGTCAGGCCGAACTGCAGGATATTATTGACGCTACCGATGCGTGGAATCTTGACAGCAAACTGGAACGTGCGATGGATGCATTGCGCTGTCCGCCCGAAGACCAGCTGGTGAAGAACCTTTCGGGAGGTGAACGCCGCCGTGTGGCTTTGTGCCGTCTGTTGTTGCAGAAACCTGACATCCTGTTGCTTGACGAGCCGACCAACCACTTGGATGCAGAAAGTATTGACTGGCTGGAACAGCACTTGCAGCAGTACGAAGGAACGGTAATTGCCGTAACACACGACCGTTACTTCCTGGATCATGTGGCTGGATGGATTCTGGAACTCGACCGTGGTGAAGGTATTCCTTGGAAGGGAAATTATTCAAGCTGGCTGGAGCAGAAGACCAAGCGTATGGAAATGGAAGAGAAGACGGCCAGCAAGCGTCGTAAGACGCTGGAACGCGAGTTGGAATGGGTGCGCATGGCTCCTAAGGCTCGTCAGGCCAAGGGTAAGGCTCGTCTGAATTCGTACGACAAGCTCTTGAACGAAGATGTGAAGGAGAAGGAAGAAAAGCTGGAAATCTTTATTCCGAACGGTCCGCGTTTGGGAAACAAGGTTATCGAAGCCAAGCATGTGGCCAAGGCGTATGGCGACAAACTGCTTTTCGACGACCTGAACTTCATGTTGCCGCCTAACGGTATCGTGGGAGTTATCGGTCCGAACGGTGCCGGAAAGACGACGTTGTTCCGCCTGATTATGGGACTGGAAAGTGTGGATAAAGGTGAGTTTGAAGTAGGAGAGACTGTGAAAGTGGCCTATGTAGACCAGCAGCACAAGGATATCGACCCGAACAAGACTGTATACCAGGTAATCAGTGGCGGTAACGACCTGATTCGTATGGGTAACCGCGATGTGAATGCCCGTGCTTACCTGAGCCGCTTCAATTTCTCCGGTTCTGATCAGGAAAAACTTTGCGGTATGCTTTCTGGTGGTGAACGTAACCGTCTGCACCTGGCCATGGCACTGAAGGAAGAAGGTAACGTGTTGTTGCTCGATGAGCCGACTAACGATATTGACGTAAACACCCTCCGTGCGCTGGAAGAAGGCTTGGAAGACTTTGCCGGATGTGCCGTAGTTATCAGCCACGACCGTTGGTTCCTCGACCGTATCTGTACCCACATCTTAGCTTTTGAAGGAGACAGTCAGGTGTTCTACTTCGAGGGTTCTTACACGGAATACGAAGAAAACAAAATGAAGCGTATGGGCAATGTAGAGCCGAAGCGCGTACGTTATCGCAAGTTGATGGAAGACTAATTTACAGCAGATTATACATGACGAAAAAAGGCTTCGACGTTCACCGAAAAACGTCGAAGCCTTTTTGTTTAAACGTCCTTGCGTTTTACCTGAAACGCAAAGGTGTTTTGATTCAAATGTACTTGTGTTTTATTTGAAATGTACTTACGTTTTGAACTGCTTCAGTAAGCTTCACTGAATCAACATGTTTTCAACCTCTTTCAGGCATCCGTCTGTCTTCTCTGGAGTGATGTGTAGCAGGCGGGCCAGCAAGGAATAAATCGATACATTTCGGAATTTCGGAGCCTCGTATCCCTTCTTGAAATCCGGTCCGCATGCCCGGAACATCACCTGCATATCGTCGTAGGTCGGGTCGAACCCATGGGCTCCTGGAAGTGTCTTCTTGCCTTCTTCCACCAGCCAGCCTAAATCAGGCAGTACGATGATGTCGCCCACACGTGGATTGCTACCATAGTTCAAATAAGCAGGAATATCTTCTTTTTTCCATACCCGTACGTGATTCAGTCCCTGTAGTGCCTGGTACACAGAGTCGCGGTATTCCGGTTTCGTATAAATCTGTGCCGGAAGATTCCCGTCAATCAAAGTATACCATTTTTCGTTCAGCAGGTGCTTGATAGGTACAAAGCGGTCTGTGCTGACAGTCGCCATTCCGTGGTCGGATGTCACAATCAGGTTGATATCCTTTCCGAAAGGTAAGCTTTGAAGTCCTTCCCATAAGTATTTCATGAGGGCATCCAGCTCTTCCACGCAGCGGCGTGTTTCCTTGCTGTGCGGGCTATAAGTGTGTCCGTAGGTATCAGAATCCTCGAAATAAATCATAACCAGCTGGGGGCGTTCTTCTTCCGGCAGTTTCAACATTCTCAGTGCCTCTGCCACACGCTCCGTCTGGGTGAGCCGGGGTTTCTGGTCGTACACGTGATAGTAGGTGGGGTGCTGTCCTTTTACGGCAATGTCAGAGCCTACCCAGTAGATGTTTCCCGTCTTGACACCCTGCTTCTGTGCGGTAATCCAGATAGGTTCTCCGCCATAATAAGACGCATCGTTGCGGGTTTTCAGGTTGCTCATCTTGTAAAGTTCCTGGCGTTGTGGGTCCCAGAAGGTATTGGCTACGATACCATGATGATCGGGCACCAGTCCTGTAGCAATGGTATAGTGGTTGGGGAAGGTCTTCGAAGGGAATGATGGAATCATGGTGGCCTTTACGCCTTCACGAGCCATCCGGTCGAAGAACGGTGTATCGTACATTTGCGGGTAGTCCCAGCGGAACCCGTCGAGGGATACAATGACGGTGTAGTGTTTTCCGGCCCAGATAGAGAGGCAGATGCACCACATCATACACAGCGAGATAAGTTTTTTCATGAGTCTGGTTTGTTTTTAGGGTGATAAAAAGAAAGGTGTATTGCCGTTCTTTCGTGGGCAATACACCTTTTATGTAAAGGGTTAGTCTTTCATTAGAAAGTCAGTCTTACACCCACCTGGCAGTGCCAGCGTGAGCTGATGTCGCTCTTCTGGATTTCAGCATTGTTGTAGTAATATAATGGTGTTGTACCATCTGCTGCAAATTCTTTAAGAGTCAAAGGAGAAAGATTGTAAGCGGATTCATAGCTTGCACCCCATTTTTTGTTCAGCATATTGGCAAAGTTGATTATATCGAATGTAAATTCTAGCTTGCCCATGCCTTCAATGTTATAAATAGTTTGTGCTAAGTGTAAATCAATCTCATGTTCCCATTTGCTTAAGTTTGAATTGCGTTCAGCATACTGGCCTCTGTGATTCTTGGCGTAGCTGTCGTTCTCAATCCATTGTTTGAATGCTTCACGGCTCTGTGCTGCAGTCATGATAACTTTGCCTGTTTCTTCATCAATGTTATCAACGAAAGTCATTTTGTTTAACTCTTCATCAGTTGGTATGTAAAGCAAAGAGTTACCTTTTTGGCCATCGCCGTTAAAGTCCTGCTTTTCGTTCATTGTCAGGCTATAACGGCTTCCAGAGAATCCATTATAAATAACTGCAATTGTAGTGCTTGTCCATCCATTCCAATATTTAGGACTGCTATAAGAGGCTTGAACCATTACACGGTGAGGAATATCAAACTTAGAAAAACCGAGCTCATTCTGAGAGTTAGTATCTACTGAATAGTTATATTTCCAGTTAGAATAAGCAACAGAACTTGTTCCATCGTTTACTGATTTTGCATGTCCAAAGGTATATGATGCAGACATGTCCAAACCAAAGTTAAAGTGTTTTTCCAGCATTGCGGACAAAGCATAAGTATATCCTTTGTTGGTGTTTCTTAAATTAATAATGCTGTAGTAGTCACTTTTAGCTTTACTATAATATGGAGCAGCAGATGCTTCAACTCCCGGAATAGCATATACTTTTTCACCTTTATTTGTCAGTGCTAGGTTTTCAAAGAAGACATTATTCATGGTTTTTGAATAGATTCCTTCCAATGTCATTTTGATGTCACCTGGCAACATTTGTTCTAAAGCAAGGTTGGCACGGAATACCTGCGGATATTTAAAGTCTTTGGATACAGTTACAATATCCGGACTGAAATAACCACTTCCTGAATTTGCTCCAGCCATAGGATCGTTGGCATATTGTCCTAATGAAGGAGCTGTGTGAGTATGATTTTTACCATCTTTGGGTTCAATAGTGGTACCTTTACTTTCCATACCGGTGTTGTTGAAAGCATTTGACAACCATACAAATGGTACACGACCAGTAAAGATACCTATACCACCACGTAATAATGTGTTATGTGAATCGTTTGTATACCAACGGAAACCGACACGTGGCGAGAACAATACTTTTGCACTTGGGTTTTCTCCAACACGTACGTTGAATCCTTGCTGTGCCGCGTATTCATTAAATGTTGGATTTTCAGTTGGATTGTTAAATATTACAGGAATATCTATACGCAAGCCATACGTCAGGTTGAAATTTGTGGTTACATCCCATTTATCTTGTGCATAGAAACCAAACTGTCCAGACTTCATGGCTGGAGCCCATTGTGTATCACCCCCAGTTAATTCAGGGTCTGTATATTTATAGGAGAACTTATAAGGCTGGTCATCTAAAAATCGTTGTAAATCAGCATAATACCAAGATCCATTTACTGCTTGGATGAATAAGTTCTTCATGCGGTAGATTTCATTGTGCGTACCGAATGTCAGGGTATGGTTACCTAAATACCAAGAGAGATTGTCTTCGAATGTATAGATGTCCTGATCCAGGTAATTGGCACCAGAAGAATATTCTGTACCGATGTTAGCGGTAATAGCTGTTTTTTGGTCACCACCTAAAATGTTTTCAATTTGAACTGTTGGTCCTTGGTAAGCAACATCACGATGGTCACGAATAAAACTGGCTGAAGCACGAAACTCATTGTAGAGGTTTTGTCCTAAGTGAGAAGTTAATTCAGCTACGATAGAGTTTGTTTTATTGTTCATGCGGTATCCGCTGTTTATGAAGGTATATGACGTGGATCCTACTCCGTAATTATCATCGTATGAGTTGTTGTGTTGGTAACGCAGAGCTAATTTGTGGTTCTGGTTGATATTCCAGTCAATACGAGCTAACAGTCCAAATGATTTACTTTCAATGTCACGCTGCCCGTATCCTTCCTGAATACCGGTTAGTTTTGCATATTGGTCAGCAATCTGTTTGGCTACATCGTTGGTGATATAGCTGTCTGTGTAACCAGGATATACGCTTGAAGGATAAGATTCTTTCTTCGCTTCTGCGCTTACAAAGTAGAACAATTTGTCTTTTACGATGGCACCGCCCAATGTTCCACCATAAGTACGAGTGTACTGCTGGGTGAGCGGAGATTTTTCATAATCGCGTACGGCACTGTATTTACCATACATGTTGTGGTTGTTGAAGTAAGTGTAAGCCGAACCGTGAGTGGTGTTAGTACCCTGCTTGGTAATGGCATTGATACCACCTCCAGTAAATCCGCTCTGACGTACGTCGAAAGGAGCAACGACTACCTGAATTTCTTGGATGGCATCCATAGAAATCGGGTTGGCACCTGTCTGGCCACCGTTAGTTCCAGATGCAGACAAACCAAATACGTCGTTACTTACTGTACCGTCAATCTGGAAGCTGTTGTAACGGTTGTTTGAACCGGCGAATGTGATACCTCCGTTCTTTGAAGTCATGGCCATCGGCATGTTCTTCACGATGTCGTACACATTACGGTCTACTGTCGGAGTGTTTTCGATTTTCTGTGTAGAGAAGTTGTGTGCGGCTCCAGCATTTGCTTTTGCATCAGCTACGACTACTACTTCGTCCAACAGTTCTGAACTTGGTTTCATTTCGGCATTCAGGCTGAGTGTGTTACCCAGTTCAAGTGAAATACCTGTAAATGCAGTTTTGTTGTAACCTACGTATGAGATTTCAATTTTGTAGGGACCACCGGTACGCATACCTTGGATGGTGTAACGTCCATCTACGTTTGTCACTGCACCGTAGAGAGTTCCTGACGGTTCGTGGATAGCTACCACTGTAGCACCGATAACCGGGGCTTTGGTTTCATCTAAAACTTTTCCGCTGATAGCAGAAGTCGTTACCTGAGCATTTGCGCCGACAGCCATGGCTGAAACGACCAATGCGGAATACAGGAATTTGGAATGATGTACCATAAATTTTTAATTAAATAAATTGTAAATCTATTTTAGCGTTTTTGTTCGCTTAATTCTTTGTAGTTAAGTTCGTTGATTCTTTTTGTATTATTCCTCTTTTTCTGTTGCAAAGTTAAAAAATCTTTTCAGCGAATAATTGGAGAGTGGACGATTTAACAAATTAGGCTGTAAATAATTAACTTTTTTATTTTACAATAGAAGTAAATTTATTTCTGGAGTAGAATGTTTGGAGCTGATTTTGTGTGACTTGCATCGTTGTAACTGTACGTAATATATTTGTAACTTTTGAGTTCAAAGGAGGCGAATTGAACAAGGTTATTGTATGAATCCTGAATTTATTTTCATTTTGCTTAGTGGTTGACTTTATTATGGACATTTGTTTTTTTGTCTATTTTTGCAGAATGAAAGTAAGAGTTTATCAATAAGAGTTTATCAATATGAAACAGAAATTGGAAGAGAATAATGGAATTCCGGCTTCGTTGCTGTGGATACTGGCCATTATATCAGGACTTTCAGTGGCGAATCTGTATTATAATCAGCCGTTGCTGAATCGTATCAGTGAAGATTTGGGTATCTCGGAATTTACTGCCAATCTGATACCTATGACCACACAGATTGGGTATGCACTGGGATTGTTGTTTATTATCCCATTGGGGGATTTGTACAAGCGGAAGAATATCATTGTTATTAACTTTCTCTTATTGTCGGTGGCAACTTGTAGCATTGCCATGTCTGTGAATGTGTTTTACATCCTGCTGGCTTCGCTGGTGACAGGAGTTTGTTCAGTTATGCCGCAGATTTTTATTCCTATTGCTGCACAGTTCTCACTGCCACAGAATAAAGCACGTAACGTGGGGATGATGGTCAGCGGTCTGCTGACAGGAATTTTGGGTTCGCGGGTAATCAGTGGTTTTGTAGGAGAATATTGGGGATGGCGTACGATGTATTATATTGCAGCCGTCATCATGTTGCTTTGTATTTTTGTGGTAGTTCGGGTGTTGCCGGATATGCCGCTAAATTTCAAAGGTACGTACAAAGGACTGATGAAATCGCTTTTTACGCTGTATCGGGACAATTCTACTATCCGTTTGGTTTCTGCACGGGCCGGACTTTGTTTTGGTAGTTTTCTGGCGTTATGGGCGTGCCTGGCCTTTAAGTTGAGTGGGGAACCGTTTTATGCAGGAAATAACATCATCGGTATGCTGGGACTGTGTGGAGTGGCTGGTGCGTTGACAGCTTCTTTTGTTGGGAGTCTGGTACATAAGTTTGGAGTGCGGTTTTTTACTTTTCTAGGTTGTCTTCTTATTATCGCGGCCTGGGTTATCATGTTTGTCTTCCAGAACTCTTATTTAGGTTTTATCATAGGAATTATCGTGATAGATATTGGTATGCAATGTGTGCAGATAGGTAATCAAACCTGTGCATTGTCGCAGGCTCCCAAGGCAACTAACCGGGTGAATACCATCTTTATGACAACTTATTTTGTGGGCGGTTCACTGGGAACCTTTCTGGCCGGTACTTTCTGGCACGCATGGGGCTGGACCGGAGTGGTCTGTGTAGGAATCGGTCTGACACTGATTTCATTGCTTGTGACATTTTTTACTCGAAACTGATTATTCAAATGAACGAATATATATGAAAAAGAATGTGATTTATTTGAACGACTGGCTGGCTATTCATCCGTATACGACAGTTTGTTCCTCAGATACGTTTTTTGTGGAGTTGGCCAATAAACTTTATGCGGCCTGTCATTTGGAGGAATTGCCTGAGACGTTTCGCAAGAATTTAAGTTTGTATGTGGCGGCTTATCTGGAAGATATAATCTCCGGACTGGGATTGTGGCAGGGATTTACTACTGCTCATACCCGTTTGTATGGCAGGTGTCTTCCATTTTATCCTACGGGGAAAGATTATATGAAGGGAGAGGTGAACCTGGAGGATATACGTTTTATCATTTGGAATACTTGGCAGAAGGCTCCTTACTCACATGGGTATGTAAACCCGCTGGATACTGCAATCTTAAAGCAGGCACAGGCTTTTCTGCCATTACTGGAGGAAGCCTATGAGGTGGCTCCGGAGAATGAGTTGCTGAAGGATTATTTTGCCGGCTATGCAGATGAAAAAGAGGCTGACCGGAAATTGTCATGGCTTTTCGGCCACACTTACCTTACGGAGCCTTCTATGCTGCCTTACATTGAACGAGTAGCACCAGACGACCGTTTTATTATTCCTACGGGTCCTTTGGCGTTGTTCCTTCACGAATGGATTGAGTTGTTGGCTGGTAAGCAGGCTGCGTGCTGGAAATCGGTTCCTCGTCTGTATCAGGAGGAAAAGGAAATGCCGGAAACTGTTTTGCAGAAGAATGCGGAGATTTATCGTCTCTTTACCTTGTGGACTGGCGGACGGAAGATTATTTATCTCAACGGCTATGATTCATTGAAACGCTTCCTGGTAGAGATTCTGCAGTGGCCGGATGATGAAAATCACACCTTGCCGCAGATGAAGAGTTGCCGGAACTTTGTATTGATGGTGGATGAGCAGAAAGGGCTTTTGCTGGCGAAGGACGTGTGTGAATACATTGCCGATACGGAAAATCCTTATTACGATCAGGAAGAGGCTTTGCAAAATGCATTCCGTATGTTGACGGAAGAGATGCTTTGCCCACCGGATTTGCTGCATTATTGTATTGAGAAGAACTTACTGCCAGATGCAGAACTACCTGAAGTAGGAGAGAAGATGCTGGTGAAGCTTAATGCGGACTTTATTGCGCGGCATTCATTGCTTTATTATTATCGCGGTGATTGATTTTGTCGAGTATATATCATAAAAAAAGCACGAACCTAAATTCGTGCTTTTTTATGTTATGATGGATATAGATTAGCAAACTTTGTGTGAACCGTCGCTGATAACTACATCGTATACTTTCGGGCTGCGACCGAATTTTTCTTTGAAGCGTTCTTTTGCAGTAGAAATGAATGTTTCATACAATTCGTTCTTAACCAGGTTGATGGTACATCCACCGAATCCACCGCCCATAACGCGTGAACCAGTAACTCCACAGTCAAAAGCAATATCGTTCAGGAAGTCGAGCTCTTCGCAGCTTACTTCATACAGTTTGCTCATACCATGGTGAGTTTCATACATTTTCTGTCCTACTGTTTCGTAGTCGCCTCTTTCCAATGCATCGCATACGTCGAGTACACGCTGGATTTCTTCGATTACGTATTCAGCACGCATGTAGTCTTCTTCAGAAACTTCAGCTTTTACTTCGTTCAGCATATCCATTGTGCAGTCTCTCAGGAATTCTACAGTCGGGTGATTCTTCTTGATAGCAGCTACAACAGCTTCGCAGCTCTGACGGCGTTTGTTGTATGCAGAAGATGCCAGTTCATGTTTTACTACAGAATCAACCAATACCAAACGGTATCCGTCCGGTCTGAATGGGAAGTACTGGTATTCCAGTGAGCGGCAGTCTAGACGAATCAGGTGACCTTCTTTACCGAATACAGAAGCAAACTGGTCCATGATACCGCAGTTTACTCCACAGTAGTTGTGTTCTGTAGCCTGACCTACTTTAGCCAGTTCGAATTTATCAATTTTGTTGTCGCCGAACAAGTCGTTCAATGCGTATGCGTATGTAGATTCCAATGCAGCAGAAGAAGACATACCTGCACCCAGAGGTACATCACCTGCAAATGCAGTATTAAAGCCTTTTACGTCAACTCCGCGTTTGATCATTTCACGGCAAACACCGAAGATATAACGTGCCCAGCTTGCTTTCGGAGCATCTTCTTCGTTCAATCCGAATTCTACGTAATCTTTCAAGTCGATAGAATAAGCGCAAACTTTATCTTTTCCGTTCGGTTTGATTTCAGCCACCATACCTTTGTCTACAGCTCCCGGGAATACAAAACCTCCGTTGTAGTCAGTGTGCTCACCAATCAGGTTGATTCGTCCCGGAGAAGTATATACTGAGCCTGTTGTACCGTCGAAATGCTTGATAAAGCGGCTTCTTACAAATTCTATGTCCATAATGATAAAAATTAAAGGTTAATAAATTCTGGTATATAAACAAGAAAGGATGAAGAATGAGTCCATCCTTCATCCTTATGTCTTTTTTTATTCAGTCGGAATGTCTTTGTTTACATTCTTGCATCCGATCAACGCATAGAACAACAAGTATGCCAATGCGGCTGCAATTACAATAAAGCTGTTCAGGTAACCTGCAGAGTCGGCTACTCCACCTTGTAACAGTGGGAGCAATCCACCACCACAAACCATTACCATGAAGATTCCAGAAGCAGCTTCTGTATATTTACCAAGTCCTTCTACAGCTAGGTTGAAAATGCCACCCCACATGATTGAAGTACAAAGTCCGCAGAGTGCCATACACATTACGCTAACAGGAACAGCTTCCAATCCGAATGACAGGCTAGCCCCGCTTTTGAATACCGGCATGTTGACTACGCTGCTCAACGGAGTTATAAAAGCAATGCCAATCAAAATCAATCCGAGAATAGATGCTACGGTTAACATGGCCTTGCTACTGAACTGAGCACCAAGTGAAGCACCAATCAGACGACCGATAAGCATCAGGAACCAGTAAGTTCCTACGATAGAACCTGCAATGGCCGGATCGATACCCAGACCACCTTCATTCACTTGTGCAGTCATAAACAAGTTTGCAAAGTGAGGAACACCTACTTCAATACCTACGTAAACGAAGATGGCGATAGTTCCCAACTTGAAGTGACGGAAAGACAACGGGCTATGTTCGCCTTTGCTCTTGTTTGCCTTAGACAAGCTTGGTTCAGGGATTGCCATGAAGAAAAGTACCAGGAACGCGATGGCGAAGATAGCCATGGCAATGTAAAGTGCCGGCAAAGCCTTAGCGATAGTACGTTCTTCTACGTTGGCACCCATCAGGTAACCTACCAATACCGGAACGATAGTAGCTGACAAAGAGTTCAGTGAACCACCAGTCTGGATAAGCTGGTTTCCTTTCTTGCCGCCGCCACCCAAAGTGTTCAGCATCGGGTTAACTACTGTGTTCAGCATACACATAGAGAAACCAGAGATGAAGGCTCCAGCCAAATATACAGAGAATCCGCCTTTAGAGGCCAATGCCTGAATACCTACACCAATGAATCCTACAGCGATAGCAATCAATGCTGTTTTCTTGTATCCGATTTTCTGTAAAAGAAGTCCCGAAGGAATACCCATAAATGCGTATGCAATGAAGTTCGCAGCGAATCCGAGTGTAGCTTCCAGATTGGTAGCTCCAAATTCACTCTGTACGATAACTCCGAATGGAGCCGGCAAACCGGTTACGAAAGAAATCATAGCAAACAATGCGAACATCATTACTATGGGTAACAAATAGCTTTTTTGTTGTTGTGACATGTTGTTTAAAGGTGTTAGTTTGTTATAGGTTAATTAAAGAATTAGATTTTTATTTTTCAACTCCGAACTTATAGATAGTTACTTGATGGTAGGTATCTTCCGGTTTCAGTACGACTGACGGGAAGTGTCCTTTGTTGGGTGAGTCGGGGAAGTGCTGTGCTTCAAAGCAGATAGCGCTTCTTGCCGGGAATGTAGCACCGTGGTATCCAGTGAAACCATTGTGCCAGTTGGCTGTGTATACTTGTACCCCCGGCTCTGTGGTATAAACTTCCAGCGAACGTCCGCTTTCCGGTTCTACGCATTTAGCCGCAAATACCAAAGCTTCCGTTTCGCGTTTGTTCAGCACGTAGCAATGGTCGTATCCGGCTCCGTTGATGAGCTGCTGGAACGGTTCATTAATACGGCTTCCCACTGTGTGCGGTGTACGGAAGTCCATCGGAGTACCTTCTACCTTCAATATTTCTCCTGTAGGGATAGATACTTCGTCTATTGGAATATAAAAATCTGCGTTGATTGTGACGATGTTATTGTCTACGGTCGGAGTTGGATTATTCAAACCTGCCAGGCTGAAAAATGCGTGGTTTGTCAGGTTGATAATAGTCTTCTTGTCGCAGTTGGCTACGTAAGTGATGACCAGTTCGTTTTGTCCTGTCAGCGTATAAGTAACTGTGACGTCCAGATTGCCTGGGAAACCTTCTTCCCCATCTTTAGAGAGATAGTGCAGCGTTACGCTATGTTCATCTTCCTGTTTGGCATCCCATACACGGGCATGGAAACCAGTCGGACCTCCATGCAGGGAGTTAGGACCATTATTGATGGTCAAATTATGTTCTTGTCCGTCCATCAGGAAACTGCCTTTCGCAATACGGTTGCCATAGCGTCCAATTAATGTACTCAGGAAAGGTTCGTGACTGTTGATTACATTGTCGATACTGTCATGTCCCTGCACCACATTGGCCAGTTTACCGTTTTTGTCCGGTACCATCACAGTTAAGATTGCTCCCCCATAGTTTGTAATTGCTACTTCGGCACCTTGCTGGTTAGAAAGAATAAACAAATCTGTCTCTTTGCCGTCTACAATTTTTTGAAAATCTGCTCTTTTTAAGCCGCTTAAATTATTTTCTTTGTAAAATGTGTTGTTCATATTATTAAAATCTTTTAGTTCACACATTATTTTGTTGTGCAAATAAAAAGATTTTCTTCAATATACCCAAACATTTTCGAAGAAAGAACGTTCTTTAATTGTTTAAAGAAAGTAAATCGGCCACAATAAAACTGCTTCCTCCCACAAAAATAAAATCGTCCGGCTGGGCCTGTTCCTTGGCTGCTTCGAAGGCTTCTTTCACATGGGGGTAGGCTTCTCCGTGCAAATTGAAGGTCTCGGCCAGTGCTTTCATCTGCTGGTAGGGAAGAGCTCGTTTCACGCTGGCTTGCGTGAAATAATATCGTGCATCTTTAGGCAACATGGACAATACACCACTCACATCCTTATCGTTCACCATGCCGATGACAATATGTAAGGTTTTATAAGTCTGATGTCTGAGCTGTTCGGTAATGTATTGCATGCCTCCCGTATTGTGTCCGGTATCGCAGATGATGGTCGGTTTTTCACCTAATTTCTGCCAGCGTCCCATCAGACCGGTTAGTTCGCAGACATGAAGGAAGCCTTCACGCACATTCTCTTCTGACAGATTATACCCTGCATGACGAAGCTGGCGGATAGCCGAGAGTAGGGTATTGGTGTTCTTTAGCTGGCATAAGCCTCCCAGTTCACCCTCCAGTTGAGGGTAATCAGCTGTTTGGTAGACGTAATGCATCGCTTCGTTGCGGGTCGCATGGATGAGCAGGTGTTCGTCTTCGGCAAATACAATGGGCGCTCCTACGGCAGTTGCCTTAGCTTGGAAGACAGGACGGGTTTCGGGGGTGGCTTCACCGATTACAACTGGAGTACCTTCTTTAATAATGCCTGCCTTTTCTGAGGCAATTTTTTCCAGAGTATTGCCTAAAAACTGTACATGGTCGAAACTAATGTTGGTAATGACACACAGGTCGGGCTGAATGATGTTGGTGCAGTCCAGTCTTCCTCCAAGGCCAACCTCTATAACGGCAACATCCACCTGCTGTTCAGCGAAATAAGTGAATGCCATGGCGGTGGTCAGTTCAAAGAAAGAAGGGTGGAGCGGTTCGAAGAAAGCATGGTGCTTTTCTACAAAGTCGATGACAAATTCCTGACTTACCGGAGTGCCGTTTACGCGGATACGTTCACGGAAATCCACCAGATGAGGAGAAGTATAAAGTCCGGTCTTATAGCCTGCAGCTTGTAGAATGGCAGCCAATGTATGCGAACAAGAACCTTTCCCATTGGTTCCTGCCACGTGAATCGTATGGAATTTGCGGTGAGGGTGATGGAAGTAGTCATCCAGCGCATACGTGTTGTCTAATCCCTCTTTGTAGGCATCTTTGCCCACTTGCTGAAACAGAGGGGCACTATTATATAAGTAGGTAAGTGTTTCCTGATAATTCATGATTTCTGCTTTTTAAAAACAGCTGCAAATATCATCATTTTTATCAGGATAACCTATCTTTTTACGATTTCATTTACCAGTAAGCCCCTTGTGGGTATTTGATTCCTTCTACTCCGATGCTGATGGAACTGCTTTCATTAAATTTGAAATTAATCATTCCTCCAATCCGGTCGGGAGCGAAATTAGGCATGGGATAGTAATAGGGTGAACGTTTCGGCATGAGCGACTTGTTGCCATAGGCATACAGACTGATACTCTCGTTGACCTTAAACGCAGCAATGCCGGTAATTCCTACATTACGGTAGTTGATGCCTCCCCAGTTGAAATTGCTGGCATACAATCCGCCTGCTACGCTGAAACGCTTGTTCAACGGTACGGCGTACAAGAATGCAGCATCCTGACCGAAACCCACTCCGGAAGGAGCGTATTTGCTCGGACTGAATGTGACATTCATGCCGATGGAGGCATTGAATCCTTTATGCAGCTCCCAGGTGGCATAGCCGTAATTGAACGGAGTAATGCCATACATATCGAAGGGAGAGTATAGGTAATGCTGCGGAACAGGAGCGGATAGGGGTACACTGAGTGTATCCTTAACCATAATCTGTTCTGCATGCAGTGTCGTGGAAAGTGAGTCGGAAGGAAGCGACTTCGGATTTTCTGTCTGTGCCCAAACGAGTAACGGACAGAACAATGTCAGCAGCAGGATATATTTTTTCATGACTTTCATTTTTTTTGTTACCCCAAAAATACAAAAAATGTCACTGCTATTTAGGCTGTTATCTCTTTTTAGTCCTGGTTTAAATTTTATTTGGATAAAGAAGACGATGTGGACCGGAGCAGAATCTGAAATGTCCTGTTCTCTTTTCAGTACTTCTTAAGGAGTACTGTAGTACTTCCACGAAAGTACTGGAGTACTCTCTATGCAGTACTGGAGTACTTCTTCGGAAGTACTGGGAAAAGGCTTCTGGCCGAAATCGGCGACTTGCAGGAATCGTGTTTAAATGCAGAAAGGACTGACTCCACCTGTAGGGGAGACAGTCCTTTCTTGTATCTGAAAAGCAGTTGCTTAATCGAATAAACTTCTGAATTTCTTGAAGATTTTTTCTTTCAGGCTTGTATTTGGCTTGAAGTTCTCTGCTTCCTGCCATTTTTCCAGTGCCTGACGTTCTTCTTTCGTCAGCGTTTCCGGAATGTAGACGCTGATATTTACCAGCAAGTCGCCTGTACCGGTGTTGTAGCCGTAGCTGTTGATGTTGGGCAGACCTTTGCCGCGCAAGCGAAGTACTTTACCTGGCTGCGTGCCCGGCTCAATCTTGATTTTTGCCTTTCCGTCGATGGTCGGGATTTCTACCGTACCTCCTAATGCTGCGGTTGGTACGCTCAGCAGAAGGTTGTAGATCAAGTCACTTTCGTCACGAATGAGTTCTGGATGCTTTTCTTCCTCAATCAATACCAGCAAGTCGCCCGGTACCCCGTTGTGTTTTCCGGCATTACCTTTTCCGTTGATGGTCACCTGCATGCCTTCAGCCACGCCGGCCGGAATCTTCACGGTTACCACTTCTTCACCGTAAACCACTCCTTCACCGTTACATTCCTTACACTTGTTTTTGATGATTTTACCTTCACCGCCGCACTGCGGACATACAGACTGTGTCTGCATCATGCCGAAAATGCTCTGCTGTGTGCGGGTTACGCTACCCGTTCCGTGACATGTAGGACAAGTTTCTGTACCTCCGTCACCTTCTGCTCCTGTACCATGACAGTGGCTGCATTCTACGTATTTCTTCAGCTTGAATTTCTTTTCAACTCCAGTAGAAATCTCCTTCAGGTTCAGTTTGACCTTTACGCGCAAGTCTGAACCACGGAATTTCCGCTGACGTGACTGGCCTCCGCCACCAAATCCACTGCTGAATCCGCCAAAGCCTCCGTGTCCGCCGAAAATATCGCCGAACATAGAGAAAATATCGTCCATAGACATGCCTTGGCCACCAAATCCGCCAAATCCACTTCCACCTCCGGCTGCACCGTCTACTCCGGCAAAACCGAACTGGTCATAGCGTGAACGCTTGTCCGGGTTGCTCAATACTTCGTAGGCCTCTGCGGCTTCCTTGAACTTCTCTTCCGCTTCCTTATCACCCGGGTTGCGGTCCGGATGATATTGGATGGCCTTCTTTCGGTAGGCCTTCTTTATTTCGTCTGCCGTGGCTGTTTTGGCAACCCCCAGCACTTCATAATAATCTCTTTTCGCCATGACTATACCTGTTTATTATTGGGCAACCACCACTTTTGCATGGCGGATGACTTTTTCATTCAGTTTATATCCGGTCTGTACACAATCCAGTACCTTTCCTTTCTGTTCTTCGCTTGGAGCAGGCACCAAAGCCACAGCTTCATGGAAGTCAGTATCAAATGCTTCGCCCACAGGTTCCATCTTTTCCAAGCCTTCCTGGTGCAGGTTTTTCAAAAACTTCTGATAAATCAGTTCCACTCCCTCATAAATGGCTTTCACGTCTTCTGCCTTCTGCATGTTCTGCAGTGCACGTTCCAAGTCGTCCAGAATCGGCAGGATAGCATTGATAGCCTTTTCTCCTCCGTTTTTGATTAATTCGGCTTTTTCCTTTAAGGTACGTTTGCGGAAGTTGTCGAACTCAGCAGACAGACGCAGGTATTTGTCTTTCTGCTCGTCGATGACTTTCTGAGCTTCTTCCAGTTCTTTTCCCAACTTTTCTTCTGCGGTCAGTTCCTTTTCTTCTGAAGAGGCATTTTCCTGTGCTTCTGATGCTTCGGAAGTCGTTTGTTCATTCTCGGCAGCTTCTTGTGACTGCTTTTTCAATTCTTCTTCCACGTTCGGATTTTTATTTTCGTTGTTCATATCTTAATGGTTTTTTATTTTCGATTGAATAGTTTTCTTTTCCCTCTAACAAATTTCGTGCCTTAATGGCAGTTTTATTCAAATTGGCTGCAAAAATAATAAAAAACTGCCACACTGACATAGAAAAAACGAAGATTACACGTGTACTCCCGATTTTGGCATTTCATCATTCTGATAGGTCAGTTCAACCCTTGATTTGTCAGCTTCGCACGTTTGTTGGGCTTTTATTGTGTGGTGTGAGGTAATTTTGTTTCCATCATCAATCAATACACAAGAAAATGTTTAAGAAAATAGTCCGTTTTTCAATTCGAAAAAAACTGTTTGTCGTGCTGACAACCTTGTTTTTAATGATTGGGGGCATTTATTCAATGCTGACATTGCCCATCGATGCAGTGCCCGACATTACCAATAATCAGGTACAGATTGTTACCGTGTCGCCCACTTTGGCCCCTCAGGAGGTGGAACAGTTGATTACTTTTCCGATAGAAGTGGCCATGAGCAACATCATGAATGTGGAGGAAATTCGTTCCGTGTCTCGTTTCGGCTTGTCGCTGGTGACCGTGGTGTTTAAGGAAAGTGTGCCCACGCTGGATGCCCGTCAGCTGGTGAATGAACAGATACAAACCGTGGCCGGAGAAATACCTTCGGAGTTGGGTGTGCCGGAGATGATGCCCATTACCACCGGTTTGGGTGAAATCTACCAGTATGTACTGAAAGTAGCTCCTGGGTATGAAGACAAGTATGATGCCATGGAGTTGCGTACCATTCAAGACTGGATTGTGAAAAGACAGCTTTCGGGTATTCCTGGAATCGTGGAAATCAACAGTTTCGGAGGATACCTGAAGCAATATGAAGTGGCTGTCGACCCGGATGCCTTGTATTCGCTCAATATCACCATCAGCGATGTGTACGATGCATTGAGCCGCAATAATCAGAATACCGGAGGTAGTTATATAGAAAAGGTAAACCGTGCCTATTACATTCGTTCGGAAGGTATGATTACCGACTTGAAAGATATTGAACAGATTGTCGTGACCAATCGTGGAGGTATTCCTGTACATGTAAGCGACATTGCTAAAGTACGCTATGGAGCTCCCAAGCGTTTTGGTGCCATGACCAAGGATGGAGAAGGCGAATGCGTGGGAGGTATTGCCATGATGCTGAAAGGTGCCAATGCCAATGTGGTAACGCAGGAGTTGGAGAAGCGGGTGGCGAAGGTACAGAAGATGCTTCCCGAAGGAGTCAGTGTAGAACCTTATCTGAATCGTTCGGAACTGGTGAACCGTAACATTTCGACAGTTATCCGCAACCTGGTGGAAGGAGCCATTATTGTGTTCCTAGTATTGATTCTGTTCCTCGGCAATGTCCGTGCAGGATTGATTGTGGCTTCCGTGATACCATTAGCTATGCTTTTTGCCTTTATTCTGATGAGGGTGTTCGGTGTATCTGCCAACCTGATGAGTTTGGGAGCTATCGACTTTGGTATTGTGGTAGACGGTTCCATTGTGATATTGGAAGGAATTTTGGCACATATCTATGGCCGTCGCTTGATGGGACGTACCCTTAGCAAAGAAGAAATGGATGCAGAGGTGGAGAAAGGAGCCGGCAATGTCGTTCGAAGCGCCACGTTTGCCGTTCTGATTATTCTGATAGTGTTCTTCCCTATATTGACTTTGACCGGAATCGAAGGAAAATACTTTACCCCGATGGCCAAGACGCTGGTGTTCTGTATTATCGGTGCTCTGCTGCTGTCGCTGACTTATGTGCCGATGATGGCTTCCTTGTTCCTGAAGCGTACGGTATCGGTAAAACCGACATTGGCCGACCGCTTTTTTGAGAAATTGAACCGTGTATATCGCCGTACACTGGACTTCTGCCTGTCGCATGTATGGGGTACGCTGGTGTCAGCCTTTACCTTATTAATACTCTCGTTCTTCCTGTTTACCCGCTTGGGCGCCGAGTTTATTCCAACTCTTGACGAAGGTGACTTTGCCATGCAGATGACGCTTCCGGCAGGTAGTTCATTGAGCCGCAGCATCGAGGTGTCGCTTGAGGCGGAAAAGAAACTGAAGCAGGATTTCCCGGAAATCAAGCATGTGGTCGCCAAGATTGGTACTGCAGAGGTCCCGACCGACCCGATGGCAGTGGAAGATGCCGATGTGATGATTGTGATGAAGCCTTTCAGTGAATGGACATCGGCCAGTAGTCGGGCAGAGATGGTAGAGAAGATGAAGAAGTCATTGGAAACAGTAGAAGGGGCAGAATTCAACTTCAGCCAGCCTATCCAGTTGCGTTTCAATGAATTGATGACGGGTGCCAAAGCCGACATTGCTATCAAACTGTATGGAGAGGATATGGCTGAGTTGTATGCCAAGGCCAAAGAAGCTGCGAAATTTGTGGAACAGGTGCCTGGAGCCGCTGATGTGTTGGTGGAGCAGGCCATGGGACTTCCGCAATTGCTGGTGAAGTATGATCGCTCTAAAATAGCCCGTTATGGCATTGACATAGAAGAGTTGAATTCCATTATTCGTACGGCATACGCTGGAGAAACCGCCGGGGTAGTCTTTGAAAACGAACGTCGTTTTGACCTGGTACTTCGTCTGGACAACGAAAAGGTGAAGGACTTGAATATCGACAAACTGTTTGTCCGCACGGGAGAAGGTATTCAGATACCAGTCAGCGAGGTAGCCAGCATTGATTTGGAAAACGGTCCTTTGCAGATTAACCGCGATGCGACCAAACGACGGATTGTCATTGGGGTCAATGTGCGCGATGCCGATATTCAGCAGGTAGTAGAACAGATACGTACCTCTCTGGAAAAAAATATCAAGTTGAAACCGGGATACTACTGGGAATACGGCGGACAGTTTGAGAACTTGCAGAATGCCGTGCGTACCCTGAGCATTGTCATTCCGATTGCACTGATGCTGATTCTGCTGTTGCTGTTCTTTGCTTTCCGCAGTGTTATCTATTCATTGGTTGTCTTTTCTACGGTGCCTTTGTCGCTGATTGGCGGTGTGGTAGCTCTGTGGCTGCGCGGACTTCCGTTCAGTATTTCAGCCGGTGTAGGATTCATTGCCTTGTTTGGTGTAGCCGTGTTGAACGGTATTCTGATGATTAACCATTTTAATGATTTGCGAAAAGAAAAAACATATACCATGTGTACGAACCGAATTATTGCAAAAGGATGTCCTCATTTGTTGAGACCTGTCTTCCTGACCGGATTGGTAGCTTCATTGGGTTTTGTGCCGATGGCCGTAGCTACTTCTGCCGGTGCCGAGGTACAGCGTCCGCTGGCCACGGTAGTGATAGGTGGTCTGATTGTATCTACCGTTTTGACCCTGATTGTTATTCCGGTGTTCTATCGTCTGGTAAATGTGATAGCCCATCTGTGGGGCCGGAAAAGACACCGTGCACGGTTAGGACGCAAGGCAGGTATAATGTGTATGTTGCTCCTTGCAGCCGTATCTGTTTCTGCAATCACTCCGCAGAAAGCAATTACCCTGGATGAGGCGGTAGAAATAGCCTTACAGAACCATCCCCGTCTGAAGATGGCCAGTGCGGAGATTGAACGCAGTCGCGCAGCACGTGGTGAAGTGTGGGATGGAGGAAATACCTCGTTCAGCTATTCCTGGGGACAATTGAACGGCGAATACAAGAAAGATAATGAACTGGCCGTGGAACAGTCGTTAGGCTCTTTGCTGACTCCTTTTTATAAGAATGCGCTGGTGAATGCCCAGGTAACCACTGGCACTCATTACCGTGACATGGTGAAGAAAGAGATTGTGGCCGAAGTGAAACGCGCCTGGGTATATTATCAGTATGCTTTTCACTTGTATCATTTGTATGGAGCGCAAGAAGAGCTGGCCTTGAAGTTGCGTGAGAGCGGCGACTTGCGTTACCAGCAGGGAGATATTGACCAGACGGAGCGTAATATGATTGCCACGCTTGCAGCCGAACTTCATACTCGCAGCTTGCAGGCGCGGGAGGAGATGGAACTGGCTTCCCGCCGTTTTGCCTGGGCATGTTATGCCGGTGAACAGGTGGTTCCCAATGATAGCTCATTGGCCGTGCTTCCGCTGTCTTTGCAAGACCGGATGCTTTCGGCTCCTCATCTGAACTATTTTGCCAGTCAGGTGCAGGAAAAGAAATCACAGCTCCGGATAGAACGGAGCAAGTTCTTCCCGGAGTTTTCGCTGGGTTATGTCCGTCAGAAAATTGCCCCGTTGAATGGCTTGAATTCATGGATGGTGGGAGTGTCTTTCCCCATTCTGTTCTTTCCGCAGCGTAGCCGCAGCAAGCAGGCAAAGGTGAGTCTGCAGATTGCTCAGTGGGAGGCCGACCAGAACCGTGTGCAACTGAATAACAAGGTAGAGGAGCTTTATCGTCGTGTACGCCAGCAGCAGGAAAGCCTGGATTATTATGTCCAAGCTGCGTTGAAAGAGGCGGACGCTTTGCAGGAAAGTGCCTTGATGAAGTTCAAGGAAAGTGAAATCAACATTACGGAGTTTGTGCAGAGTCTGAATGCTTCCCGTGACATTCGCCGGAATTATATTGAGACGGTATATGCATACAATGTATCCGTGTTGGAAATCGAATTATATACAGAATAAAAATAAAAAAACATAGCAAGATGAAACAAATTCTTTTTTTCTCAGCCTTATGCTACTCGCTGGTGATGGCCTCTTGCGGAGGTGGTGCCACTGAAAAAACATCCGATGAACCTACAGCGGTACAGTCTGTACAGCAGGACAGTCTTCAGGCATCTGCCGACAGCCTGAAGGTGGACGGTACTACGGGAGCTACCCAGGTGGCCAATGCACCTTCTTTTAATGGCATCTTGATGATACCGCCACAGCAACACGCGACGATTACCCTTAGTATGGGTGGGGCTGTACACAGTGTTTCTTTCCTTCCGGGCGATTATGTACGTAAAAACCAGGTCATTCTGACACTGGAGAATCCGGAATTCATAGCCTTGCAGCAAACCTGGCTCGATGCAGCTGCGCAGACAGAGTTCCTGGAAAAAGAATATCTTCGCCAGCAGAATCTGGCTTCTCATGAGGCTGCTTCGCAAAAACGGATGCAGCAGAGCAAGGCGGAATATTTGTCGATGAAGAGCCGTCTGGATGCAGCTGCGGCCCAGTTGCTGATTTTGGGAGTGGATGCCCGCAGTTTGCAGACAAAAGGTATTCAGCCTTATTTGGAAATAAAAGCACCTTTAAACGGCTATGTCACGAACATGAACGTGAACGTAGGAAAATATTTCAATGTAGGTGAGCCCGTGTGCGATGTGATTGACAAGCAGGCCCCGATGCTGCAGCTTACAGCCTACGAAAAAGATCTGGATAAATTGAATGTGGGCGACCGTATGGAGTTCCATGTAAACGGAATGGGAAATGAAACCTTCGAAGCCGTACTGGTTTCCATTGACCAGATGGTAGACAACGCCAACCGTTCCATCAAAGTGTATGCCCGTGTGGCTCATCCGCAGAAAGATTTTCGTCCCGGCATGTATGTGTCGGCACGTAAGTCGGCAAAAAATGAATAACTTTGCAGCATGAAGCGAATCTGGAGCAATAAATATGTGCTGATAGTGAATGCCATCTCCATCATGGTGGCATTCCTTACGCATTTCCCGGAACTGATTACCTTGTCGAATCCGTATTCGGCCGACGGTCTTTCGTTTCCGGGCATGCACTGGGCCGATGTGGGCAATGAGGTACTGTTCACGTACCTTTCCCTTCTTTTTCTCTTTTTTCTGAATGAAGCCGTGTTCCGTTTCAATAGCGATATGGTTTCTATCGGGTGGAAAAAGGTAGTTTGTTCGTTTGTGCTGACCTGGGTAGTAAGTAACCTGCTGGGTAAATGTTTTGTTTACCTGCATCAGCATTTCGATGTGCCTGCCATTGATGCCATGCTTCATCATTATCTTCATCCCTTGCGTGATTTCCTGATAACCTGCATTGTGACGGGAAGCTGCTATTTCTTCCATCAGAACCGGAAGAGCCGTAAGATGTTGCTCGAAAACCAGCAGTTGCGCATGGAAAATGTCATTAATCAGTACGAAGCCTTGAAAAGCCAGTTGAACCCCCACATGCTGTTTAACTCGCTGAACACCTTGTACCTTTTGATTCGGGAGTCGCCCGATAAGGCTCGCCATTATCTGGAAGAATTGTCGCGGGTGATGCGCTACACTTTGCAGGACAATGAGTCGCATTCTGTGACTTTGCGCGAGGAGATGGAGTTCGTACAGTCGTACATGTACCTTTTGCAGGTGCGTTATGAAGAGAATCTTCAGTTTGACATCCGTATCCATCCGGAACTGATGTCACGGAAACTGCCACCCATGGCCCTGCAGTTATTGGTGGAGAATGCCGTGAAGCACAATGAAATCAGTAACCGCCGTCCGCTGACAGTGTCTGTGATAGCCGAAGGTGACACGGTGGAGGTGAGCAATCCGCTTCAGCCCAAACGGGGAGGGAGTGCCGGAATGGGTATCGGACTGGCAAATTTGGCCAAGCGCTATCAGTTGCTGTATAAAAAAGACATAATCGTAAAAGAGGAAAATCATCGTTTCACCGTTATTTTGCCTTTGATATGAAGACTTTAATTATAGAAGATGAGAAAGCGGCCTTGCGAAACCTGAAGGCCGTGATGCAGGAAGTGGACACCGATTTTGAAATCGTCGGCGAAGTGGACAGTATTTTCGACGGGGTGGAGTGGTTTCGCACGCATCCCATGCCGGAGCTGGTGTTTATGGACATCCATCTGGCAGATGGCTCAGCCTTCGACATCTGTGCGCAGGTAGACATTACATGCCCCATCATCTTTACTACGGCCTACGATGAATATGCCTTGCGAGCCTTCAAAGTGAATAGTGTGGCCTATCTGCTCAAGCCTATCAGCCGGACTGATTTGCAGGAGGCCATGCACAAACTGGAATTGCTGGGCGGACAGGTGAAGGAAGAGAAACAGCCTGACTTGTCGGCCATCATCCGTAGCTTAAAAAAGGAAGAGAATTACAAGACGCATTTTCTGGTGCCGGTGAAGGGGGATAAACTTCTGCCTGTGTCGGTGGAGGCTATCCAGTATTTCTATATCTCCAACGGACTGGTCAAGGCTGTGGATAGTGAGGGAAAAGAGTTTGTTTTCTCACAGTCGCTCGACGAACTGGCCGAGCAATTGAATCCGCACGATTTTTTCCGGGCTAACCGTCAGTTTATCGTGTCGCGGAAAGCCGTATCCGACATCAGCTTGTGGTTCAACGGGCGGCTGGCCATCAACCTGAAAGTGCCGGTGCCTGAGAAAATCATTATCAGCAAGGCCAAGGCTTCGGAATTGAAAGACTGGTTTTGATTTCGTAAGGTGTGTGTGGTACTTATCTGCCGGAAATGAAACCTCCTCTTCTCCTTTATATTGTATCTCATATTTTTATATTATCTTTGTGCCATAATTCAAAAAAGGTAGAAAAAACAGATGATAACAGTTTCAAATGTAGCCGTTCAATTTGGTAAAAGAGTGTTGTATAACGACGTGAACCTGAAGTTCACGAATGGTAATATCTATGGTATTATCGGAGCCAACGGTGCCGGTAAGTCTACGTTCCTGAAAGTGATTTCGGGCGAGCTGGACCCTACTAAGGGTAGCATTACCCTGGGACCGGGCGAACGTCTTTCGGTGTTGAGCCAGGACCATTTTAAGTTTGATGCCCACACGGTGCTTGATACCGTGCTGATGGGACACACCATCCTTTGGGATATCATGAAGCAGCGCGAGGCTCTGTATGCCAAGGAAGATTTTACCGATGAAGACGGTATCAAGGCAGCCGAACTGGAAGAAAAGTTTGCCGAACTGGAAGGCTGGAATGCCGAGAGCGATGCAGCTATCCTGCTGAGCGGACTGGGCATAAAAGAAGACAAGCACTACACGCTGATGGGTGATTTGAGTGGTAAGGAAAAGGTGCGCGTGATGCTGGCACAGGCGCTTTTCGGAAATCCGGACAACCTGTTGCTCGACGAGCCGACCAATGACCTGGATATGGATACGGTGACCTGGCTCGAAGAATACCTTTCTAACTTTGAACATACCGTGCTTGTGGTAAGCCACGACCGTCACTTCCTTGACTCGGTATGTACGCATACGGTGGACATCGACTTCGGCAAGGTGAACCTCTTTGCCGGTAACTATAGCTTCTGGTATGAATCCAGTCAGCTGGCTCTCCGTCAGCAGCAGAACCAGAAGGCCAAGGCAGAAGAAAAACGTAAGGAACTGGAAGAATTTATCCGTCGTTTCTCTGCCAATGTAGCGAAATCCAAGCAGACTACCAGTCGTAAGAAGATGCTGGAGAAACTGAATGTGGATGAAATCAAGCCGTCTTCCCGTAAATATCCGGGTATCATCTTTACGATGGACCGTGAACCGGGTAACCAGATTCTGGAGGTTTCCGGACTGCGTGCCGAAACGGAAGAAGGAACAGTGCTTTTCAATGACGTGAACTTCAACGTGGAGAAGGGCGACAAGATTGTCTTCCTGAGCCGCGACCCGCGTGCCATGACGGCCTTGTTTGAGATTATCAACGGACACCGTAAGGCACAGGCCGGACACTATAACTGGGGAGTAACCATTACTACGGCTTACTTGCCGCTGGATAATACAGATTATTTCAACTGCGATCTGAATCTGGTAGACTGGTTGAGCCAGTATGGTCAGGGCAATGAAGTGGAAATGAAAGGATTCCTCGGCCGTATGTTGTTCTCTGGTGAAGAGGTAATGAAGAAAGTCAGCGTGTTGTCGGGAGGTGAGAAGATGCGTTGTATGATTGCCCGCATGCAGTTGCGTAATGCCAACTGTCTGATTCTGGATACTCCGACCAACCACCTGGACTTGGAATCTATTCAGGCGTTCAACAACAACCTGAAGATTTACAAGGGAAATGTACTCTTTGCCTCACACGACCATGAGTTCATCGAAACCGTGGCCAACCGTATCATTGAGCTGACTCCGAACGGAATCATTGACAAGATGATGAGCTACGACGAGTATATTTCATCCGACCATATCAAGGAAATGCGTGCCCGTATGTACGGCGATAAATAAGACTCAAAAAACGCCTTTGCGTTTGGAAGAAAACGTAAGTACGTTTTATCCGAAACGCAAGGACGTTTTGATCAAAACGCTTAGGCGTTTTACTTAAAGCGCAAGTACGTTTTTGTGGAAACGCACTTGCGTTTTTTTCTGTTCGTCAGGACTCCTTTGGGATATTATGAAAATATAGGTATAATCTTCAAATTATCAGTTAGTTATTATGGACTCAACTTTGAATCCTACTCAAAAAACACACATTGTGTGGCTCGACGTGGTTCGTCTGGTAGCCATGTTCACTGTAGTATGCTGCCATTCGGCAGACCCGTTTAACTTCTATCCGGGAGAACCTCCGGCCAATATTGCGGAAATCAAGTGGTGGGGTGCTGTGTACGGTTCCTTGCTTCGTCCGTGTGTGCCTTTGTTTGTGATGATTACAGGAGCTTTGCTGTTGCCGGTAAAAGGGGAGGTGGCACCATTCTATCGTAAACGCATCGGGCGTGTGTTCTGGCCTTTCCTTATTTGGTCGGTCATTTACAATCTTTTCCCGTGGATTACAGGCTTACTGGGAGTAGCTCCGGAAGTTATTCTCGATTTTTTCCCGTATTCGGGTGAGGAAGTGATGCGCCAGTCGCTCGATGTATCGTTGGGATACATTGCACAGATGCCGTTCAACTTCTCTTTGCTGGACGTGCACATGTGGTACATTTATCTGCTTATCGGGCTGTATCTGTACATGCCGGTATTTTCTGCCTGGGTGGAAAAAGCCAGCCGGAAAGCACAGCGGTGGTTCCTTGTGGCTTGGGGTGTGACGCTTTTCGTTCCTTATTACAGAGAATTTGTAGGGCCTTACATTTGGGGTTCCTGTTCCTGGAACGAGTTTTATATGCTCTATATGTTTGCCGGATTCAACGGTTATCTGCTGTTAGGACATTATCTGCGTCACACGGAATGGAGTCTGGCAAAAACACTGGGATGGGGAATCCCTATGTTTGTCGTAGGTTTCTGTGTCACGTTCTTCGGTTTCCGTCACATGACCGCATCGCCCGACTGTACGGAAGAACAGCTCGAACTTTTCTTCTACTATTGCTCACCGAACGTGGTACTGATGACCCTTCCATTGTTCATGCTTTGCAAGAAAGTCCGAGTAAATAGTCAGCCAATACAGAAAGCCCTTGCCAATCTGACGGTATGCGGTTTTGGAGTGTATATGATTCATTATTTCTTCACCGGTCCGAGCGTAGTGCTGGCCCGTATGTGTCACGTGCCTGTTGGATTGCAGATACCGTTTGCTGCGGTAGTTGCTTTCCTTGTATCATGGGGACTGGTGATTTTGCTTCGCCGGTTGACTGGAAAGTATGCCCGTTATGTGGTAGGGTGAGGGAGTTTATTTCAAAAACTCCCCGCCGAAGGATAAGGGTAATAAATCTTTGGTTCCGTCTATCTCGTAAATCGCTTTTTCTCCATATAGCAAAATACGCATAGGCTGCTGGTAGCGCTGTTCAGTTTCCAGTAATACCTGCCGGCAGGCTCCACAAGGAGGAATCGGTGTATCGAGATAGCCGGATTCACTTCGGGCAGCGATGGCCAGTGTCAGCACAGGCTGGTCGGGATACTGGGAATTAGCATAAAACAGTGTGGTGCGTTCGGCACATAAACCGGAAGGGTAGGCCGCGTTCTCCTGATTTGTGCCCGTCACAATCACTCCGTTCTTCAGTAGGGCAGCGGCACCGACTGAGAATTTGGAGTAAGGCGCATAACTGCGTGAGGTGGCTTCTTTGGCTTTGTCTATCAGTTCACGGTCTTGTGGGGTAAGTTCATCGTATTGCAGGGAGTGGATACGAATTTCAAGTTTGATTTCTTTCATGGCTTTTGTTTTTGTAGTTGGTAAACAAATATAAGTAAAAAAATGCTTTTCTCCCTGTTTTTCTGTATTTTTAAGTGTTTGCCCGTAAGCTTCTGTGGTGAATCGTTTATCTTTGCACGTTAAACGGTAAAGAAGAACTGCATGAAATCATTGAAATATATTTTGGTGTGCTGTCTGGCAGGGATGGCACTCTCTTTGGGAGCAGCTCAGCGCAAGAATAAGGCGTACGAAGATTACATCCGGCAGTATCATAAAATTGCAGTGGAGGAGATGAAGCGTTATCATATTCCGGCCAGTATCACACTGGCACAGGGACTGCTGGAGTCGGGAGCCGGACGAAGTGAACTGGCTCGCAAGTCGAACAACCATTTCGGTATCAAGTGTGGACGGAGTTGGGACGGACGGACAGTACGTCACAATGACGATGCACCGAATGAATGTTTCCGGGCTTATCGTCATGCCAAGGATTCGTATCGTGACCATTCCAAATTTTTGCGTACGGGAGCACGTTATGCCTTTTTGTTTCGCTTGAAGATAACGGATTACAAGGGATGGGCACGTGGCCTGAAGAAGGCGGGCTATGCCACTGACCCGCGTTATGCCGACCGCCTGATAAACATTATCGAATTATACGACTTGGACCGTTACGATACGAAGAAGGGATTGGAATGGATAGAAGAATTCCCTAATCCGCATCAGCCGTATTTAGCCAATGATATGGTGTACATCATCGCCCGTAGGGGAGATACGTTTGAAAAATTGTCGGATGAATTGGGTATCAGCAAAAAGAAACTGCGCACTTACAACGAACTGCCGAAGGACTACCAGTTCATGGGAGGAGAAATTGTGTATCTGGAGAAGAAACGTCGTCGGGCGACAAAGGAATACATTGTGTACGTGGTGCGTCAGGGGGATTCCATGTATTCTATTTCCCAGAAATTCGGTATTCGTTTGAAGAATTTGTATAAGTTGAATAAGATGGAGCCAGATTCCCCGGCTCCGAAAGTTGGCGATATTCTGCGGTTGAGATAACTGGTTTATTCGTGGTGGTAAGGGCCGTTGTTCAGAATGGTCATGGCCCGGTAAAGTTGTTCCACAAAGATAAGCCGTATCATCTGGTGCGAGAACGTCATCTTGGAAAGGGAAATCTTTTCCTGGGCAGCCTGATAGACGGAAGGAGAGAATCCGTAAGGTCCGCCGATGATGAACACCAGCCGTTTGTTTACAGTATGCATTTTCCGCTCTATCCAGTTGGCAAACTCGATGGAGCGGAATTCTTTTCCATGTTCGTCAAGTAGTACCACTACATCGCCCGGTTGCAAGGCTTTCAGAATGGCTTCACCTTCTTTTTCTTTTTGCTGGTCCATGCTGAGGCTCTTGGTGTTTTTGAGTTCAGGAATTACTTCCATATCGAATGAAGCGTAATGTTTCACACGTTCCACATAGTCGGCAATGGCCGTGATGTAATGTTTCTCTACTGTCTTACCTACAACTAAAAGTACAAATTTCATTGAAGTCTCTGTTTTTGGATATTGATGAAAAATTAGGATTTACGGGCTGCAAAGTATACACCTCCCAATACCAGACCGACGCCTGCCACGGCAAACACCGTAAGCTGTTCTTCAAGAATGAGTGAAGCGGCTATGGTGGTGAACAGGGGATTCAAATAAAGATAATTGGAGGACTGAATGGCACCGAGTTGCTTTAATACGATGTTCCATACGACAAAGCAGATGAGTGAGGCCAGTACTGCCAGAAACAAAAGGTTAGCCCATATTACTGGGTTGGCGAATCCAGATAGTGGAAATTGGAAAGGATGTACGAGAAAGGTCGGAAGTCCGGTCAGTATCCCGTAAAAAAATACCTTTCGGGTGATGAATACAGCTGGGTAGCGTCCTGATAGTTTGCGGATAATCAGGCTGTAAATGGCCCACGACAAGCCTGCGCATAGTGTAAGGAAATCTCCTAATGGGGAAAGTTTCAATACAAAGCTGCCATTGAAGATGAGCAGGGCAACTCCTAACAGTGCGATTACCGAACCGGCCATCAGTTGTTTGCTGGCTTTCTCCTTCCGGTCGGTAAGTAAAGACAGGGCCGTTGTGAGCAGGGGAGTCATGCAGATAATAAAGGCCACGTTGGTGGTTTGAGTCAGGCTGAGTGCTGTATTTTCCGTCAGGAAATAGAGGGTCCCTCCTGTCAATCCGGTAGCAAGAAAAAGCAGTTCGTCTTTCCTGCTGTTGGCCAGCAGCTTGTGTGGAGAAATACTCCAGATACCCAGGTAGGCAATGAGGAAGCGGAGAAAAAAGATTTCGTGAGGTGAAAGTCCGTTTTCGATTAGCACTTTCGTCGAAATAAAAGTAGTTCCCCAAACACCTACTGTCAGTATAGCTAGCAAATGATATTTACCTGTGGGATATTGCGTACAAAATGATAATGACATAAATAATCTCAGATTGGGAAAAGTCAAAATACTTGTCGGATAATTGTGTTGCAAAAGTACGAATAAAATTCTACCTTTGCCAATGCTAAAAATTTAAAAAGTAGAAAGACAATGGATGAAAAAGTAGTAAAAGATTTGATAGACCGTTTGATCGATTTGTCATTTGCAGAAGACATCGGTGATGGTGACCATACTACACTGTCGTGTATTCCGGCAGACGCCATGGGAAAATCAAAACTTTTGATAAAGGAAGAAGGTATCCTGGCTGGTATTGAAGTGGCCAAAGAAGTATTTCATCGTTTTGACCCGGAAATGAAGGTGGAAGTATTCATTCAAGATGGTACGCACGTAAAACCGGGTGATGTGGCCATGGTGGTAGAAGGAAAGATTCAGTCTTTGCTTCAGACTGAACGTCTGATGCTGAACATCATGCAGCGTATGAGCGGTATTGCTACCATGACAAACAAGTATGTGGAACGTCTGAAAGGAACGAAGACTCGGGTACTTGATACACGTAAGACAACTCCGGGTATGCGTATCCTTGAAAAAATGGCGGTGAAGATTGGTGGAGGAGTAAACCATCGTATCGGATTGTTCGACATGATTCTGTTGAAAGATAATCACGTGGATTTTGCCGGAGGTATTGACAAGGCAATTACTCGTGCCAAGGAATACTGCAAGGCAAAAGGAAAGGATTTGAAGATTGAAATTGAAGTGCGCAACTTCGATGAGCTGCAGCAGGTACTCGACCTGGGTGGAGTAGACCGTATCATGCTGGATAACTTTACTCCGGAAAATACACGCAAGGCTGTGGAAATGGTAGGCGGACGTGTGGAACTGGAGTCATCGGGTGGTATTACCTTCGATACTTTGCGTGACTATGCAGAATGTGGAGTGGATTACATCTCTGTTGGTGCCCTGACGCATTCTGTAAAAGGTCTTGACATGAGTTTCAAGGCTTGCTAAGATGGACAAGCATGTGAAGCAAGTCACTTGTTGAAGAAGAATCTACCAAATAAAAATAAGAAGAGTGATGAAAAAAAGTGTTTTATGGAGAAGTTTGCTGGTACTGGCATTGTGTATTGCCGGAACAGCCAATGGAATGGCTCAGGACCTGAAATCAATTCTTTCGGGTGTAGCCAATGCGGTAGCGAATAAGGTAACGGGTGAAAGTGCTTCATTGACAGGTACGTGGACTTATGCAGGTCCCGATTGTAAATTTGAAAGTGATAACCTGTTAGCCAAGGCTGGTGGTGAAGTCGCCGCTAAGCAAGTAGAGGAAAAAATGAGTGGAGTGTTGGAAAAACTGGGCTTCAAAGAAGGGGCGACTTATACTTTCAATGAAGACAGTACGTATACCTCTGTGATTGGCGGAAAAACAGTCAATGGAACTTATAGCTACAATGCAGATACCAAGGAACTGACGATGAAAACTCGTTTAGGACTGAAGGTAAATGCGACAGTTTCGAAAGGTCTTACAGGAAACACCATGAGTCTGCTGTTTAAGGCTGACAAACTGATGTCACTGGCACAGACCATTACAGGAGCTGTAGCAAGCAAGTCGTCTAATTCTGCGGTGAGTACAGCTAGTTCGCTGTTAAGCCAGTATGATGGGCTGCAACTGGGTGTAGAGCTTAAGAAGCAGTAATTTCACGTTTGCGTAACAAATAAAAAGAAGCATGGATTCCGATTGTAGGTTTCCATGCTTCTTCTTTTTATATACATCCTTTGCTGGAAGGAATTTCAAAATGATGAATGTCGCGCCGTATGGCCATCTTGATGCTGCGGGCGAGAGCTTTAAAGATACCTTCTATCTTGTGGTGTTCGTTACTTCCTTCGGCTTTGATATGGAGGTTCATACGGGCAGAATCGCTCAGCGATTTGAAGAAATGGAGGAACATCTCGGTAGGCATGTCGCCAATTTTTTCGCGGGTGAAGGTGGCATCCCATACCAGCCAGGCCCGTCCGCCGAAATCAAGTGAAACCATGCACTGGCAGTCGTCCATGGGCAGGCAGTAGCCGTAACGTTCAATGCCTCTCTTGCTTCCTAATGCTTTGTACAGACATTCTCCTAGGGCGATGGCTGTATCTTCAATGGTGTGGTGTTCGTCCACTTCCAGATCACCGTCTACGTGGATGTCCAGGTCGATGCCACCGTGCTTACCAATTTGCTCCAGCATGTGGTCGAAGAATCCCAATCCGGTATGGATATGGCAAGTACCGTTTCCGTCCAGGTTCACCCGGATACGGATATCGGTTTCCTTGGTTTTGCGGCATACCTCAGCAGTACGTTCACCGGCAAAAAGAAACTCTGCCACGCGGTCCCAGTCGGTGGTGGCTAATACGCACGTGTCTTCCAGTCCTTTTTCACTCAGCAGATTTTTATCCGGTTGCAGTAGGATGGCCTTGCAGCCTAAGTTCTTGGCTAGCTCTACGTCGGTTGCGCGGTCGCCAATCACAAAGCTTCCGGCCAAGTCGTATTCCGGATTGTTCAGGTAGCCCGTGAGCATACCGGTGCGTGGCTTGCGGGTAGGAGCATTGTCTTCCGGGAAACTCCGGTCGATAAGGATATTGTCAAATTCAATGCCTTCGTTTTTGAACGACTGGAGCATCAGGTTGTGTACGGGCCAGAATGTGTCTTCTGGAAAAGAATCAGTACCTAATCCGTCCTGATTGGTCACCATAACAAACTCAAAATCCAGTTTCTGGCGGATAAAGTAAAGATTGCGGAACACTTTTGGATAGAATTCCAGTTTCTCGAATGCATCCAACTGGTAATCTACGGGCGGCTCGATGACGAGAGTACCGTCGCGGTCAATGAACAATACTTTTTTCATGCTTCCTCCTCCTTGTAGTTTTTCAGGGCTTCCAGCAGGGTATCGTTCTCCGGACGTGTGCCGATGGTGATGCGCAGACAGTCCTGACAAAGCGTGACACTACTACGGTTGCGGACGATGATACCCTTATCCACCAGGTAGTTGTAGATTTTCTTGGCATCACTGACTCGTGTCAGAAAGAAATTGGCATCGGTAGGATAGATACGTCGGCAGCAAGCAAGCTTTTGGAATTCCTGCATGAGACGGGTACGTTCGTGAAGCAGGGATTCTACCCACTGCTGTACCTGATAATGCTTTTCAATCATGTGGATGGCTTCTTGCTGGGTCAGCCGGTTCACGTTGTACGGGTATTTGATTTTATTCAGCAGGTTGATGATTTCCTGAGAAGCGAAAGCCATGCCCAGACGGATACCGGCGCATCCCCATGCCTTGGAGAAAGTCTGAAGAATAATCAGGTTTGGAAATTCGTCGAGCTGCTGCAGGAAAGATGTCTCACTGGAGAAATCAGCGTATGCCTCATCCAGAATAACCAGTCCTTCAAATGAGCGAAGCAGGGTAAGAATCTCTTCCCGGCACAGACGGTTTCCCGTCGGGTTATTGGGCGAACAGAGGAAAATCAGTTTGGTGTGTTCGTCGGCAGCGGCCAGCAAGTCGGCAGCTTTGAACTGAAAGTTTTCATCCAACTGTACTTTCCGGTATTCTACATCGTTTACTTCGGCACATACCTGATACATACCGTAAGTCGGGTCGATAGCCACTACATTGTCAATGCCCGGACGGCAGAAAGCACGGAAAGGAAGGTCGATAGCCTCGTCGCTTCCATTGCCTAAAAAAATGTGGTCTGGCGATACTTTTTTTACTCTTCCAATCAGATCCTTTAATTCTCTCTGGAGCGGGTCGGGATAACGGTTGTTGGGGGTATTGTAGGGATTTTCATTGGCATCCAAAAATACGGAAGCCTCTTTCCCACTATATTCGTCGCGTGCCGAAGAATAGGGTTTCAGAGCCCAGATGTTCGGTCGCGTAAGTTCTTTCAATGGTTTCATAGTTATTTATTTAAACGTACGGATACTGCATTTTTGTGTGCGTCGAGTTGTTCGTTGGCTGCCATGACTTCAATGGCCGGACCAATCATGGCAATACCTTCGGGTGTAATTTCCTGGAAGGTAATTTTGCGGATGAAGCTGTCCAGGCTAACTCCGCTGTAGGCCTTGGCATAACCGTTGGTAGGAAGCGTATGGTTGGTGCCCGAAGCATAGTCGCCCGCACTTTCCGGAGAATAATAGCCTAAAAATACGGAACCCGCATTGACAATGCGTTCGCTGATTTCCAGGTAATCCTTGGTTTCGATAATCAGGTGTTCGGGAGCATATTCGTTGGTCATTTCTACGGCTTCATCCATGTTCTTTACTAAAATCAGTTTGCTGGCAGCTAAGGAGCGACTGGCAATTTCCTTTCGGGGAAGTTGGGCCAGCTGGCGTTCTACTTCTTCTGTCACCGCCTTCAGCAAAGTCTCACTGGTGGTAATCAGGATGGCCTGGCTGTCAGTGCCGTGCTCTGCCTGTGAAAGTAAATCGGCAGCCACAAAGACCGGATTGGCTGTTTCATCGGCCAGTACCGCTACTTCAGATGGTCCGGCCGGCATGTCGATGGCTACGTCACGTAAGGAAACCTGCTGTTTGGCGGCAGTGACATACTGGTTGCCTGGACCGAATATCTTGTATACTTTGGGAATGCTTTCTGTACCATAGGCCATAGCTCCGATAGCCTGCACCCCTCCGGCTTTGAAGATACGGCTGATACCTGCCAGTTTGGCTGCATAGAGAATGGCCGGATGAATCTTTCCTTCCTTGTCAGGAGGAGTACAGAGAATGATTTCCTTGCATCCGGCAATCTGTGCCGGAGTGGCCAGCATCAGGACAGTGGAGAAAAGAGGAGCTGTTCCACCGGGAATGTACAATCCCACTTTCTCAATGGCTACCGCTTTCTGCCAGCAAGTCACCCCCGGCAGTGTGGTGATTTTCTTTCCCTGGAATACCTGTGCGGCATGAAATGTGCGGATGTTGTTATAAGCCAGTGTGATGGCCGCCTTTAGTTCGATGCTGACTTTCTTTTCTGCTTCGGCAATTTCTTCCTCGCTTACCAGCAAGGAGTTTAGTCGCACCTTGTCGAACTTTTCTTCGTATTCTAATACAGCTTTATCACCCTCAAATTTGATGCGGTTTAATATTTCGAGTACGGTTTCCCGCAATGATTCCGTTTGAAGCGTCGGACGTTTCAGCAAGTCCGCCCATGTATTTCTTTCGGGATAAGTAATGATGTTCATAGTAACAATCTTTGTGATAAGGTTCTGAAAATCAAAGTATCATTTTCTCTATGGGTAGTACCAGGATGCCTTGTGCGCCGATAGCTTTCAGCTTGCCGATGATTTCCCAGAAACATTTCTGGTCGAGAACAGTGTGGATGCTGCTCCATCCTTCTGTCGCCAATGGCATGATGGTCGGACTCTTCACACCGGGAAGAACGGCTACGATTTCCTGTACCTTGTCGGTCGGCACGTTCATCAGCACGTATTTTTTGTCTTCAGCGGTTTTGACTGCATTGATGCGGAACAGCAGTTCCTGAAGTATTTCCTTCTTTTCGTCTGACATGTGCTTGTTTCCGATGAGCAGCGCTTCGCTCTTCATTACCACTTCCACCTCCTTCAGGTTGTTGCTGATAAGGGTAGAGCCTGAGCTGACAATATCGAAGATGGCATCTGCCAGACCGATGGCTGGAGCAATTTCCACCGAACCGGTGATGACGTGAATGTCGGCTTCAATGTGCTGTTCTGCTAAGAAGTTTTTCAGGATATTGGGATAGGAGGTAGCAATCTTTTTGTGATTGAACCATTCCAGTCCGTTGTATTCCGTTTCTTTGTGAATAGCCAGTGACAAACGGCATTTGCTGAAGCCCAGACGGTGCACGATTTCCGCTTCTTCGGCACGTTCCACGAATTCGTTTTCTCCTACAATACCGAGGTCGGCCACGCCGTTGGCCACACATTGTGGGATGTCATCGTCGCGCAGGAACAGTACTTCTACCGGAAAATTGCTGGACTGTGTCAGCAAGGTGCGTTTGGAGGTAGATAACTTGATGTCTGCTTCAGTAAACAGGGCCATTGTGTCTTCGAACAAGCGCCCTTTGGATTGTACGGCAATTCTTAACATATTGTTCTAAGTTTTTAAAGTGTCAAATAAAAAAGGCTTACCGAGGAATAAATTCTTACGGCAAGCCTTTGTGTAATCTTATCTCTTGTAACTGCACGCGTCGTCAGCCTACCGTGTGAACCGTTAGGTAATGATGATGGCGATGATGTACAGTATTTAAAATCATAATTATCGTTCTTTTGTTTCGACAAAAATATTAGATAAGAATTAAAAAAGCAAATATTTATCAGAAAAAACTCGCTTTTGCTGTCAAATTTATAAAGATTCCTTTTCTTTTTCCGTATAACAGCCTTTGAAGTACATTTCCTTTTCTGCTTTTTCCCTTGGGAAAATGAAATAGGTGCAGACAGCCTTGGTGCAGACTTCATCCTGTGCATTGTAGATTTCGGCTTCAATGAACACAAAGTTCCGTTTCTGCTCCTTGATTCTTCCTCTGAGGGTAAGGTGAGAGTCGGTCGTGTGGATGGGTTTCAGGTATTGAGTTTCCATGCGCGAAGTCACTCCTGCTGTCTGAAGCTTGCGGGCAATCACCCAGGCACATATTTCATCCAGCAAGGTGGCCTGAATACCTCCGTGCAGGGTGTTCAGCCAGCCTTGAAAGCGGGCTTCAGGCACCCATTTGCTCACAATCTCGTCTCCGTCTTCATAGAACTCCATTTTCAGGCCCGACTCGTTGTTGGGCGCACAGCCGAAACAGAAGTATCCTTCCATTCCTTCCCATGGATTGATGATTTTTTCCATGACGGCTGAGTTTTAGATAGTATAGTCCACGCAGGCGCGGTTTTCCTTGGCCTCTTTCAGAATGCCAGCTGCGGCTACGTGTGCCGGATGGATGGCATAAGCCTTTACGTCGTCCAGCGTATCGAAACTGCTGTCCAGACAGATGTCCCATACTTCTGCCGGGTTTTCATTCAGTCCTACATGAATGTCACGAATAAAGGGAATAGTGGCCGGAAGAGCCTCGATGGCAGCCTTAAAACGGTTCATAATGTCGGTTTTTTCTGCCGGAGAAAGGGTTTCTTTCAATTTAAATAAAACAATGTGCTTGACCATGTTTGTTTGTTTTTATGATTTTCGTATCTTTGAATATTGCAAATATAGAAATTAATTATTGAAACAAGTTATGATTATCATTGGAATTGCAGGAGGAACAGGCTCCGGTAAAACAACTGTAGTGAGAAGGATTATCGAAAGTCTGTCGGAGAATGAAGTGGCAGTGCTTCCGCTTGATTCATATTATAAGGACAGTAGTCATGTGCCCGTGGAAGAACGGCAGAACATCAACTTTGACCATCCTTCGGCATTCGACTGGGATTTGCTCTCCAAGCATATCTCTATGCTGCGTAAGGGAGAAGCCATTGAACAGCCTATATATTCCTATCTTACCTGTACGCGCCAGAAAGAAACCGTGCATGTAGAACCCCGTAAGGTTATCATTATCGAAGGTATTCTGGCTTTGAGCGACCGCAGGTTGTGCAAGCAGATGGACCTCCGTATTTTTGTGGATGCTGATCCGGACGAGCGTCTTATTCGTGTCATCCAGCGGGATGTGATAGAACGCGGACGTACGGCCGAGGCAGTGATGGAACGTTATGTGCGTGTGTTGAAACCCATGCACCTGGAGTTTATCGAACCGGCTAAAAGAATTGCCGACCTGATTGTGCCGCAAGGAGGTCATAATGAAAAGGCCATCGAGATTCTGAAGATGTACATTGAACGAATCGTAGACAAATGAAAGGCTGGATAACGGGGCTGTGCTATGTGCTGGCCCTTTTTTTGTTTTTTTCGTGCGGCTCTGAGAAAAAAACGGAAGAGACTGCCGTCGATTTACCGCAGATTCAGGAAAGAAAGGAACTGGTGGTGCTGACGGTCAACAGCTCTGTGTCTTATTTCCATTATCGTGGTGAACCTATGGGATTCCAATACGAACTGGCCCAGCAGTTTGCCAAGTCGCTGGGACTCGACCTGAAGGTGAAGGTCGTGAAAGACGAAGAGCAACTGGTCAGCAGTCTGCTCAAAGGAGAAGGTGATCTGGTTGCCTATAACCTGATTATTACCAACCCGCTGAAAGACAGTCTGATTTATTGCGGTGAAGAAGACATTACGCGGCAGGTAATCATACAGCGAAGAGGGAAAAAAGCTTTGAAAGACGTTACGGAACTGGTAGGAAAGAAAGTCTATGTCAACTCCGGAAAATACCGTACCCGTCTGGAGAATCTGAACCGCGAACTGGGAGGAGGAATCGATATTTGTGAGATTTCCTCCGACAGTGTGTCTTCGGAAGACCTGATTACCTGGGTGGCAGAGGGGCGTATTGACTACACGGTGGCCACAGATGAGATTGCTCGCATCAACCGCACCTATTATCCGGTGCTCGATATTAACCTGGCCATCAGCTTCGACCAGCGTTCTTCGTGGGCTGTGCGGAAAACTTCGCCTTTGCTGGCAGAGGCAGCTGATAAATGGCATCGCGAGAATATCAATTCACCGGAGTTTCGTGCCAGCGCCCGCCGTTATTTTGAACTGGCTAAGCGTCCGGCACACGGAGCCATTCTTTCCGTAAAAGACGGTAAGATTTCCCATTACGATGATTTGTTCCGGCATTATGCCAAGGAAATAGGCTGGGACTGGCGACTGTTAGCCTCGCTGGCCTATACCGAATCGAACTTCAATCCGAATGTCGTATCATGGGCCGGGGCCAAGGGGCTGATGCAGCTGATGCCGGCTACGGCACGTGCCATGGGAGTGCCGCCGGGCAAAGAGCAGGACCCGGAAGAGAGTATCAAAGCCGCCGTAAAATACATTGCCGGAATGCAGCGTACGTTTAGTAAAATCACGGATAAGGAAGAACAGGCCAAGTTCATATTGGCCGCTTATAATTCCGGTATCGGCCATGTGACTGATGCTATGGCATTGGCCGAGAAATACGGGCGCAACCGCTATATCTGGGAGCATCATGTGGCTCACTTTATGTTGTTGAAAAGCAACAAGGAGTACTATCAGGACCCTGTCTGCAAGAACGGGTATGTGCGTGGAAGCGATACCTATGAGTTTGTGCATGAAATACTGGCACGTGCGGAGCTTTACCGAAAGAAGATAAAGAAATAAACAACTGAAAAGTTGGGTTTTATAAATAGCCTGAAGTTTTTGCGGAAGCTTCAGGCTATTTTCTATGTCTCCCGTTGCGGAAACGTAAGTTTCTCAGTGCGGAAATATAGGTTTCCCTATCGGAAACCGTACGGTTCATGTAGAGGAAACGTAGAAATGTTTTTGGTAGTTTACTTTTTCCTTTAGGAAGTTTGCAAAATATAATAAGAGCATTGTCTCTCCTGATTTTTTTAAGTTTTAGTAAGCAGATAGCTAAAATGGAGGGTATGCTTGATAAAAATTGCTTTTTCTGTTGCATTATATAATTTTATTCGTAATTTTGCGAACAACAAACGGAAGAGGTGAAAATGGTAAGAAAAAACTACTCAGAAGAACAGGAGAAGATGGCTCGCTTTGCCAAAGCCATGGGGCATCCGGCCCGTATAGCCATACTTCAGTTTTTGGCTTCGCAGGAATGTTGCTTTTTTGGCGACATTCATGAAGAACTGCCTATAGCAAAGGCTACGGTGTCACAGCACTTGAAGGAACTGAAAGAAGCCGGACTGATTCAGGGAGAGATTGAAGCACCTAAGGTGAGGTATTGCATTAATAAGGAGAACTGGAAACTGGCAAAAAAAATGTTTGCCGATTTCCTGGGCCAGCCGATATGTAAAAAAGAGAGCTGTTGCGAATAAGCTCTTTTTTTGCTGTACTTGTTCGTTGTTTTGCGAATTACTAATAATAGATATTGAAGAACGATGAAAAAGATGGTATGTCTTCTGTCGGTATGCTTGGCATTGGCCGCATGTGGGATGCAGGGCAGAAGTGAAAAAGAAATTCAAACAAGTGACAAAGCGGTGGTCGAAAACAGTGAGGTAACTGCCAAAGACCATGTAGAAGTATTGTATTTTCATGGAAAGCAGCGTTGTGCCACGTGTATAGCCATTGAAAACAATACTTTGGCTGTGATGAAAGAGAATCTCTCGGAGCAGGTAAAGAAGGGAGAAGTGGTGTTCAAGGTGATAGATATCAGCAAGAAGGAAAATGAGAAGATTGCCGAAAAATATGAGGTTACCTGGTCGTCACTCTTTGTGGTGCGCTACAAGAACGGGCAGGAGACTGCGGAAAATATGACCCAGTTTGCTTTCGGAAATGCCTGTAAATCACCGGAGGTGTTCAAGGAAGGATTGGTGAAGACTGTCAATGACATGCTGAAATAATAAGGAGAAACTATGGACTGGTTACAGACATTGTTGGACAACAGTTCTACTCCTGTATGGACGGCGTTTCTGCTTGGGCTGCTGACCGCACTTTCGCCTTGTCCGTTGGCGACCAACATTGCGGCTATTGGCTTTATCGGGAAAGACATAGAGAACCGGAAGCGTATTTTTCGGAACGGACTGCTCTATACGCTGGGACGTATTCTTTCGTACACGTTGCTTGGGGTGGTGTTGATTCTGATTCTGAAAGAGGGTTCGAGCATGTTTGGCATACAGAAGACCATCGGGTCGTGGGGAGAGCTTGTGTTGGGACCGCTTTTGTTCCTGATAGGTCTTTTTATGCTTCTCGGTGATAGGTTGAACTTGCCTCAGTTTGGATTTCAGGGTAATGCGGAAGGGCTTGCCCGGAAAGGCGGTTGGGGCGCGTTGATAATAGGCGCGTTGTTTGCCCTGGCTTTCTGTCCCACAAGCGGTGTCTTTTATTTTGGTATGCTGATACCAATGTCGGCTACGGTCACAGCAGGTTATCTGCTGCCCGTTGTGTTTGCCATTGCGACTGCCATACCGGTGCTGGTCGTGGCGTGGATTTTAGCGTTCAGTGTACAGCAGCTGGGCAGTTTTTACGGCAAGATGCAGAAGGTGCAGAAATGGATGACCTGCATAGTCGGCGTGCTGTTTATCGTCATCGGCATATATTATAGCTGGATAATGTATTTATAAACAAATTTGATAACAAACAAAATCTTTACAAGTATGGAAATTAAAGTATTAGGACCGGGTTGCGCAAAGTGCAAGACCACCTATAATGTAATTGAAAAAGTAATCAAGGAGAATAACCTGGACGTGAAACTGACCAAGGTGGACGACATCATGGAAATGGTGAGCTACAACATCATGACAACTCCTGCCGTTGTGGTAGACGAAGTAGTGAAGATGAAAGGACAGGTTCCCACCGAAAGTGATGTGAAGAAACTTTTAGGAATCGGATAAACAAGAGGATTGATTCAGAAGCGGCAGAAACGGCCTTCAAGGCAGCTGCCGCTTTTATGATAAGATACTTGTTCGTATTTAAACGAATTATAACGATAGAAACATGATACAAGATTTTGCAGACTGGCTTGTTTACGGATTGTTCGGACTGAGTGCCGATACACCGCTTGGAGTAGCCGTAAACTTCTTTTTTTATGATACCATCAAGATTCTTATTCTACTGTTTTTTATCAGTGTACTGATGGGAATCATTAACGCTTATTTCCCGATAGAACGTTTGAGGAACTATCTGGTAACACATAAGATGTACGGGTCGCAGTATGTATTGGCTTCCATTTTCGGGGCTATCACTCCGTTCTGCTCCTGTTCGTCCATTCCCTTGTTTATCGGCTTTGTAAAAGGCGGAATCCCTTTGGGAGTGACGTTTGCCTTCCTGATTACTTCTCCGCTAGTGAACGAGGTGGCGGTGGCTATGTTCCTCGGCTCTTTTGGACTGAAAGTCACACTTATCTATGTCATTAGCGGTATTCTATTGGGAGTGATAGGCGGTTTTGTGCTCGGCCGCATGCATCTCTCACCTTACCTGAGCGACTGGGTGAAGCAGATACAGGCCAGCTCCTCGGCGCAGGCAGGAGAGTGGGAGAAAGACCATACCACTTTTATCAAGCGACTTCCCGTCATTGTGCGTGATGCCTGGAAGATTGTCAGTGGTGTACTGATTTACATCCTGATAGGTATCGGTATCGGTGCGTTTATGCACGGCTTTGTGCCCGAAGGATTTTTCGAACAATACATGTCGAAGGACAACTGGTTTGCCGTACCACTTTCGGTCATTCTTGCCGTGCCGATGTATGCCAATGCAGCAGGTATTGTGCCAGTCATCGAGGTATTCGTGGCCAAAGGTATCCCTATGGGTACAGCCATCGCTTTCATGATGGCCGTGGTAGGTCTTTCACTTCCGGAAGCGACTTTGCTGAAAAAAGTGATGACGTGGCGGCTGATTGCGATATTCTTCGGAACGGTGGCTTTCTTCATTATCTTGTCGGGTTATTTGTTTAATTTTGTTCTTTAATTTATCATTGTTACATTTATATGAGAGTATTGATTCTTTGTACAGGAAATAGTTGCCGCAGCCAGATGGCCCACGGTTTTTTGCAGTCGTTCGATAAAAATATAGAAGTGTGCTCGGGTGGAACAGAGCCTGCCGCACAGGTAAATGCCAAGGCTGTGGAGGTAATGAAAGAAGTCGGAATTGACATCAGTTCGCATGTACCGACTCATGTGAATACCTACCTTGACCAGGAATGGGATTATGTGATTACGGTTTGCGGAGGGGCGAATGAAAGTTGTCCGGCATTTACCGGAAAAGTCGGCAAGCGTCTTCACATCGGTTTTGACGACCCTTCGCATGCCACCGGGACTCCGGAATTTATTGAAGCAGAATTCCGTCGTGTGCGGGATGAGATTAAGAATGCCTTCGCCCGTTTCTACATTACGGAAATCAGAAAAGAAGACTTGCCCGCCTGTTCTTGCGGGGGTGGCTGTTAATTGTGGTCAGTCGGTTTCCATTTTACTCTATTTTTTTCTTATTTCTTTTATATAACCTTTTTTTCTTATAAATTTGCAGCCTAAATTTGGGAGGTTACTTCCTGAATGATTAGAAATTAGATAAAAACCACATAATTATGAGTAAGAAGTTTACTGAATATTCTCAGCTCAACTTGTCAGAAATAAACAAGGAGGTGCTGAAAAAATGGGATGAAAACGATGTGTTCTCTAAAAGTATGACAGAACGTGAGGGGTATCCTTCTTTCGTGTTCTACGAAGGTCCTCCCTCGGCTAACGGTATGCCGGGTATTCACCACGTGATGGCACGTACGATTAAGGATACATTCTGTCGTTTCAAGACCATGAAAGGTTTCCAGGTGAAGCGTAAAGCTGGATGGGACACACACGGACTTCCGGTGGAACTGGGAGTGGAAAAGGCACTTGGAATCACTAAAGAGGATATCGGTAAAACGATTTCGGTGGCAGATTACAACAAGCATTGCCGCACGGATGTCATGAAGTTCACGAAAGAATGGACTGACCTTACCCATAAGATGGGTTACTGGGTAGACCTGGAAAATCCGTACATTACCTACGATAACCGTTATATTGAAACTTTGTGGTGGTTGTTGCAGCAGCTTTACAAGAAAGGTTTGCTGTACAAGGGATATACCATCCAGCCGTATTCTCCGGCAGCAGGTACAGGCTTGAGCTCGCATGAGTTGAACCAGCCGGGATGTTACCGCGACGTGAAAGACCTTACCGTGGTGGGTCAGTTCAAGATGAAGAATCCGAAGCCGGAAATGGCAGAGTGGGGTACACCTTACTTCATTGCATGGACTACTACTCCGTGGACATTGCCTTCAAATACGGCACTTTGTGTGGGCCCGAAGATTGACTATGTAGCTGTTCAGACTTACAATGCTTATAATGGAGAAAAGATGACGGTGGTACTTGCCAAACCTTTGCTCTATACGCATTTCAATAAAAAAGCAGAAGACATTGCACTGGAAGATTACAAGCCGGGTGATAAACTGATTCCGTTCAAGGTGGTAGGCGAGTACAAGGGTACTGACCTGGTTGGTATGGAATACGAGCAGCTTATCCCATGGGTGAAACCGGTGGAAGCTGCAGAAGACGGCTCTTGGAAAGAAGCTTCGGCTAAAGCATTCCGTGTCATCCCGGGTGATTATGTCACTACAGAAGACGGTACGGGTATCGTACACATTGCACCGACATTTGGTGCGGACGATGCGAACGTGGCTCGTGCGGCAGGTATTCCTTCTTTGTTCATGATTAATAAGAAAGGCGAGACTCGTCCGATGGTTGACCTGACCGGTAAGTTCTACCTGATGGAGGAACTGGATGAGGCTTTCGTAAAGGAATGTGTCGATGTAGAAAAATACAAGGAATATGAAGGCCGTTGGGTGAAGAACGCATACGACCCGCAGTTCACTGTAGACGGAAAATACGATGAAAAGGCTGCACAGGCTGCTGAATCGCTCGACGTATATATCTGCATGATGCTGAAACAGCAGGGACTGGCATTCAAGACTGAAAAGCACGTGCACAACTATCCGCACTGCTGGCGTACCGACAAACCGGTGTTGTACTATCCGCTGGATAGCTGGTTTATCCGTTCTACTGCTTGCAAGGACCGTATGATTGAGTTGAACAAGACGATCAACTGGAAACCTGAATCAACTGGTTCCGGACGTTTTGGCAAGTGGCTGGAAAACCTGAATGACTGGAACTTGAGCCGTTCACGCTACTGGGGTACTCCGCTGCCTATCTGGAGAAGTGAGGATGGCGAAGAAATCTGCATTGGTTCAGTAGAAGAACTGTACAACGAGATTGAAAAATCTGTTGCAGCTGGCTTCATGACAGAAAATCCGTATAAGAAATTAGGATTCCAGCCGGGTGTATATAACAAGGAAAACTACGATAAGATTGACTTGCACCGTCCGTATGTGGACGATATCATCCTGGTATCTGCTTCAGGCAAACCGATGAAGCGTGAATCAGATTTGATTGACGTATGGTTTGACTCAGGTGCCATGCCGTATGCACAGTTGCACTATCCGTTCGAAAACAAGGAACTGGTAGATTCACGCAGCTACTATCCGGCTGACTTCATCGCGGAAGGTGTGGACCAGACTCGTGGATGGTTCTTTACATTGCATGCCATCGCTACAATGGTGTTCGACAGTGTGGCTTATAAGAATGTAATTTCAAATGGTCTGGTACTCGACAAGAACGGAAACAAGATGTCTAAGCGTCTGGGTAATGCTGTAGATCCGTTCGGTGCCATCGAGAAGTTTGGTTCTGACCCGTTACGCTGGTATATGATTACCAACTCTTCTCCATGGGACAACCTGAAGTTTGATACAGACGGAGTGGATGAGGTACGTCGTAAGTTCTTTGGAACATTGTATAATACTTACTCATTCTTTGCACTGTATGCCAATGTAGATGGCTTTACATACGCTGAAGAAGACGTGCCGATGAACGAGCGTCCGGAAATTGACCGTTGGATTCTTTCACTGTTGAATTCATTGATTAAGAATGTGGATGCTTGCTTTGCCGATTACGAACCGACAAAGGCTGGCCGTCTGATTACAGACTTCGTAAACGATAACTTGAGTAACTGGTACGTGCGTCTGAACCGTAAACGTTTCTGGGGTAGTGCCATGTCAACTGATAAGTTGTCTGCTTACCAGACCTTGTACACTTGCTTGGAAACGGTAGCTAAGCTGATGGCGCCGATTGCTCCGTTCTATGCAGACCGTCTGTACATGGATTTGATTGCGGTGACCGGACGTGACCAGGTAGTATCTGTTCACCTTGCCAAGTTCCCGGTAGCCGATGAAAACCTGATTAATGCAGAACTGGAAGCTCGTATGCAGATGGCACAGGATGTGACTTCTATGGTATTGGCTTTGCGTCGTAAGGTCAACATCAAGGTTCGTCAGCCGCTGCAGTGTATCATGATTCCGGTAGTAGATGAAGCGCAGAAGCAGCATATCGAAGCCGTGAAAGATTTGATCATGAACGAGGTGAACGTGAAAGAAATCAAGTTTGTGGATGGTGCGGCAGGCGTACTGGTGAAGAAAGTAAAATGCGACTTCAAGAAACTGGGCCCGAAATTCGGAAAACAGATGAAGGCTGTGGCTGCAGCTGTGGCAGGTATGTCGCAGGAAGCTATTGCTGAACTGGAAAAGAACGGAAGTTACACCTTCCAGCTTGACGGAGCCGATGCGGTGGTAGAAGCTGCTGACGTGGAAATCTTCAGCGAAGACATTCCGGGATGGCTGGTAGCCAACGAAGGCAAACTGACCGTAGCACTTGAAGTGACTGTGACCGATGAGCTGAAGCGTGAAGGTATTGCCCGCGAACTGGTGAACCGTATTCAGAATATCCGTAAGAGCAGCGGTTTTGAAATTACTGACAAGATTGCCATCGTGCTGTCAAAAAATTCAAATACCGATGACGCGATAAATGAATATAATACTTATATTTGCAACCAGGTGCTGGCTAACTCACTGACACTGGCCGATGAAGTGGCAGACGGCACTGAACTTAACTTTGATGACTTCTCGTTGTATGTAAATGTAACGAAGCTGTAATATGAACCCATCCACCCGGCTTTAGTCGGGTGGATACTATTATTAACTTAAAACTTAAGCACTATGGCTGAAAAAACAAGGTACTCTGACGCAGAACTTGAGGAATTCCGCGCCATTATCATGGAGAAACTTCAGCTCGCGGAACGCGACTATGAGAAACTGAAAAGTAGTATAATGAACACAGATGGTAACGATACTGACGATACATCTCCCACATATAAAGTGCTGGAAGAAGGTGCCAATACCTTATCGAAAGAAGAAACTACTCGTCTGGCTGCCCGTCAGCTGAAGTTCATTCAAAACTTGCGTGCGGCACTGGTCCGTATTGAAAACAAAACTTACGGTATCTGTCGCGAAACAGGTAAATTGATTCCCGCTGAGCGCCTTCGTGCTGTTCCTCATGCTACATTGAGCATCGAGGCCAAGCAGCAGGGAAAGAAGTAACGAAATGAATTTTTAATTGAAGATTGGGAATTGAAAATTGAGAAACGGGACTTTTCAAAGTGATCCATTTTCAATTTTCAGTTCTCAATTTTTTTGAATACAAATTGCAAATTGAAGAAGATGAAAAGATTTTTCACTCAGGGACGTCTGGTTACTCTTGTGGTGGCAGGAGTGCTGATTATCGACCAGCTTATCAAAATTGCGGTGAAGACAAACATGTATTTGCATGAAAACATTCATGTGACCGACTGGTTTTATATCTATTTCACGGAAAACAACGGTATGGCTTTTGGTCTGGAGATTTTTGCCAAACTGTTCCTGACACTTTTCCGTATCGTGGCTGCCATCTTGATTACGGTTTATCTGGTGAAACTGGTGAAACGGACGGACAAGGTGAAGAATGGCTACCTGGTTTGTCTCTCCTTGATTCTGGCCGGTGCGGTGGGTAACATCATCGACTGTGTGTTCTATGGAGAGATATTCAGCGAGAGTACGCATTCGCAGATTGCTTCGTGGGTTCCGCTGGGTCAGGGATATTCCGACTGGTTGCATGGCAAGGTGGTCGATATGTTCTATTTCCCGATTATCGATACCTACTGGCCTGACTGGATGCCTTTTGTAGGAGGTGATCACTTTATTTTCTTCAGTCCTATTTTTAACTTTGCCGATGCGGCTATCAGTTGCGGCATCATCGCCTTGCTTATTTTCTATTCGCATTACCTGAATACGGAAACTTCTCATAAAGAGGTCAAAAAATGAAACGAATATCGCTTATAGGAGTGACCATGCTGGCGTTGTGCGGCATGTGGAGTTGTGGCAAGAAAGTGCCGGAATATATTATCCAGCCGCAAGCCATGGAGAACCTGCTTTATGATTATCATCTGGCGACTACGATGAGTAATGATTTGCCTTACGATGAGAATTACAAGAAACAGGCTTATCTGGCATACGTGTTCCAGAAACATGGAGTAACGGAGGCGGAGTTTGATTCGTCCATGGTGTGGTATTCGCGCCACAGCGACGAGATGAATACGATTTATCAGAATCTGCAGAAGCGCATGGAGACTACTGCCGAGCTGCTGAAAAAACAGACAGTACGCAGCAGCGGGGAGGTGACGGTTTCATTGTCGGGTGATACGGTGGACCTATGGCAAGACCGTACCATTTATTGGCTGACTTCTTCTTCACTTACCAATAAGGTGACTTTCGATTTGAAGGCCGACACTTCGTTCCACGAGAGGGACAAGATGGTGCTGGAAGCTAATTTCTCTTTCCTGCCCAAAGGCAAGCGTGAAGGTAAGGTCGTGATGGCCATGAATCTGACATTTGATAACGACAGTACGCAAGGAATCAGTCGGGTGGTAGAGGCTTCGGGCATACAGCGTCTGATGCTTCGTCCGGATTCCGCATTCAAGTACAAGAGCGTGACCGGATTCATGTATTACACTGGAAAAGACCACTCGTCGGCTTTGATCAGCGATATACGTCTGATGCGTTATCGCATGCGTGAAGAGAACTTGCCGCAGCAGAACGATTCTGTGGCTGTGAAGGCCGATACACTTGCTCCGAACGATACCCTTCGTAGGGTGAAGCGGCAGGAAATTACCAAACGTTGATACTTATGCAGTATTATGCATCTCATTATCTCTGGCATGCGGGGCAGGACAAACTGTTCCGCATGCAGCGTATAGGGCTGGAAGTATCGGGTCATACCTGGGTGTCGATGGAGCCTTTGGAAGAAGAAGTCCGGAATACCCAGTGGCTGGGCGGGCTGATTATTCTGGCAGCTTCTGCTCCGGAATTAAGGAAAGACGAAACATTTCAGGAATTTCGTGCGCGGACGGCTTCTGCGGTGGTAGGAGACCAGCCGTTTTATGCTTTCCATGTGTCGTTTTTTGACTTGCAGAAGATGGCATTCACCGACCGGAGCCGCCTGGTACGTTTATGACAGACGGCGGCGGAATTCCGCACACACGATGGCAGTGGCCACCGCTACGTTCAGCGATTCGCTGGTTTCTTTTCCTTGCGGGTAGTTGGGAATCAGCAGTTTCTGAGAAACAAGATTTTCAATTTCCTTGCACACCCCGTTTCCTTCATTACCCATCACGATAACCCCTTGTGCCGATAATTTCTGCGAATAGATGTTTTTCCCGTCCAGGAAAGTACCGAATACCGGCACGTTTCTTTCTGTCTGCACGCGAATGAACTCTTTCAAATCGCAGTAATGCAGCCTGACACGTGCCAGAGCTCCCATTGTGGCCTGTACGGTTTTCGGATTAAAGGCGTCGGCAGTACCTTGCGAACAGAAAATATCCTCTATGCCAAACCAGTCGGCAATGCGGATGATGGTACCCAGGTTGCCCGGGTCTTGCACGTCATCCAGTGCCAGGCAGAGCGAATGGCCCGGCAAAGAATCGTCGTAGGTATAAGAAGGCAGGTCGAATACGGCCAGCACCTCTTGCGGAGTTTTCAGCAGGCTGGCACGTGCCAGTTCCTCCGCGCTTACTTCAATGGTTTCCTGAGCAAGCAGAAGCGGATGAGCTTCCAGCCACTGTGCCGTAGCAATCAACAGCTTGCATGAAAAGTGTCCCAGCAGGTCGTTGACCAGTTTGTTACCTTCGGCTAAGAAAGCTTTTTCTGCTTTCCGGTATTTTTTCATCTCCAATGACCGGATATATTTGATTCTGTTTTTGCTCAGCATAGTGTGACGGGGATTTTTAATTATATTTTAAGAACAAAGCTAAGAAGATATTTTTAATATTGCCTATCTTTGCATATAAAATTTTGCATATAGTTTCAGTTTGTATGAAGATAATCCCCCGTATCTATATCGGCCTGCTTGTCCTGTTGCTTTTTCTGAGCGGATGTTCGGTCAGTAAATTCATTCCTGAGGGGCACTATCTTCTGGACAATGTAAAAGTAGAATCAGACAACAAGGAAATCAAGTCATCCCAGATGAATGTGTATCTTCGCCAGACACCCAATGCCAAGTGGTTCAGCCTGGTGAAGCTTCCTATGTACATTTACGGAGCAGCCGGCAAGGATTCCACAAAGTGGATCAACCGTTTCCTGTACCGCATGGGAGATGCTCCCCGTATTTATGACCCGAAACTGGCCGAAGAAACCCGCTTGCAGATAGAACAGGCGGTGCGCAACATGGGATATATGAGCGGACAGGTGAGTATGCACACGCAGGTGAAGGGGAAAAAAATCAAGGTCGGCTATCAGATTCATTCCGGTGAGCCTTACCTGATTTCGCATGTGGCATACGATATTGCCGACTACCAGATACATGATTACCTGATGGCAGATTCAGCCCGTTCTTATCTGAAGTCCGGTTCCCGTCTCGATGTAAACAAGCTTGATGAGGAGCGCGACCGCATCACGCAGTATCTTCAGAACCGGGGCTATTATCGTTTCAACAAAGACTTCATTACGTATCAGGTAGATACCATGCGTAACTCGCGCAATGTCGACTTGATTATGAAGTTGCATCCTTATCGCCGGAAAAAGGAAGATCCCCCTTCACCGCATCGCCAGTATTATATACGCAATGTAGATTTCATGTTCGATGTAGACTTTGCAGAACTGACTTCCGGCAGACTGAAAGGAATTGATTCTCTTCGTTCGGGCGGGGTGAATTTCTTCTACAAGGATAAGCTGTTCTTACGTCCGCAGGTCATCAGCGACTATAATTATCTGAAATCCGGAAATCTTTATCGTACCCGCGATGTGCAGAGCACCTATTCTGCATTGGGACGTCTTAATATCCTGAAATATTCCAACATCCGTTTCCGTGAAGAACTGGAGGCCGATTCGGCTTATCTGGATGCCTATGTCATGCTTACCCGCAACAAGAACAAGTCGCTTTCTTTTGAGATTGAAGGAACCAACTCGGCTGGCGACTTGGGAGCTGCCGCTTCTGTAGCTTATTCTCACCGGAACCTGTTCAAGGGGTCTGAAACCTTCACCTTTAAGTTGCGTGGAGCATACGAAGCCGTTACGGGCCTGGAAGGATATGCCAACAGCAACTACCTGGAATATGGAGTGGAAACCAGCTTGAGCTTTCCGGAATTCATGTTTCCCTTCCTTTCGTCTGATTTCCGCCGTCGGAGCCGTGCTACTTCCGAGGTGACGATGAAATACAACTGGCAGATTCGCCCGGAGTTTGAGCGTACGGTAGCTTCTGCGGCCTGGAGTTACCGTTGGGGAAAGCGGGGAGCGACCCATCGTTTCGATGTGTTCGACCTGAACTACATCTACATGCCCTATCGTTCGGAAACTTTCCGTGAATACCTGGACTATATGGACGAAAGAAACCCCTTGCTGCGCTATAGCTATGAAGATTTGTTCATCGTGCGTCTGGGGTATACGTATACTTACAACAGCTCGGGTGCTACCACACTGAAAACGTCGCAACGCAATTCTTACTCCATTCGTTTCAATATCGAAGAGTCGGGCAACCTGTTGTATCTGTTTTCGCGGATGATTAACGGCCGTCCGAAAAACGGAGAAGCTTATCAGATGGCCAACATCAGCTTTGCACAGTATGTAAAGACAGATTTCGACTATGCCAAGAATTTTATGATTGACGACCGTAATGCCCTGGTGTTCCATGTGGGAGTGGGAGTGGCCGTGCCGTACGGAAACTCCAAGAGTCTTCCGTTTGAAAAGCTCTATTTCTCCGGAGGTGCCAACAGTGTGCGTGGATGGAGCGTCCGCTCGCTGGGACCGGGCGGTTACCGTGGCGACGGAAACAGTCTGGATTATGTGAACCATACCGGTGACATCAAGCTCGACCTGAACCTGGAGTATCGCACCCATTTGTTCTGGAAACTGAACGGTGCGGCGTTTGTGGATGCCGGAAACGTGTGGACCATCCGTAACCGGGAAATGCAGCCCGAAGGACTCTTCAAGTTCAACCGTTTCTATAAGCAGCTGGCCGTGGCCTACGGATTAGGATTGCGTTTCGACCTGGACTTCCTGATTATCCGTTTCGACGGAGGTATGAAGGCCATCAATCCGATGTACACCGGGCGCGACCGTTATCCGATTATTTCTCCTGATTTCAAACGCGACTTTGCGTTTCATTTTGCAGTAGGTTATCCCTTTTAATATCATCTATTATTATATGGACAAGAATGTATATACCATTGAAGAAGTAGACCAGCTGAAAGCCTGGGCAGAGCAGACCGAGTTTCCGGCAGAGATGCAGCTGGACAAGGCTATCTATATACCCGATGTCAAAGAAACCGTACGCCGGTTAGTCATGCAGGCCTACGTATGTTATGAGAATCCGCGCTTGCAGGGTTGTCTTCGTTTGCTGGAGCGTATCAAGGCACGGATAGAAGAAGAGAAAAGAAGCTAGATACGGCTAAAATTGCCGGCTTTCTTTCATATTTGCAAAAAAAATACGAAATTTGCACAGCAATAATAAAGATTAATTCATACACCTTTATAAAAATAACAATTATGACAAAAAGTGCATTACAAATCGCAAGAGCTGCTTACCAGCCGAAATTGCCGAAAGCGTTGACTGGTGCTGTAGTAGCTAAGGAAGGCGAACCGACTCAGTCTGTAGCCGATCAGGAAGAAATCAAGAAGCTGTTCCCGAACACATACGGCATGCCGTTGATCCAGTTCGTGGAAGGTGAAGCAAAAGAATTTGCTCCGATGAACGTCGGCGTAATCTTGTCTGGTGGACAGGCTCCTGGTGGCCACAACGTAATCTCAGGTTTGTTCGACGGTATCAAGAAACTGAATCCGGCTAACAAACTGTACGGTTTTATCCTGGGTCCTGGCGGTTTGGTTGACCACAACTATATGGAACTGACAGCTGATATCATCGACGAATACCGTAACACCGGTGGTTTCGATATTATCGGTTCAGGACGTACCAAACTGGAAAAAGAAGAACAGTTCGAAAAAGGATACGAAATCCTGAAAGAACTGGGCATCAAGGCACTGGTAATCATCGGTGGTGACGACTCTAACACTAACGCTTGCGTATTGGCTGAATACTATGCTGCCAAGAACTACGGCGTACAGGTAATCGGTTGTCCGAAGACTATCGACGGTGACTTGAAGAACGACATGATTGAAACTTCATTCGGTTTCGATACTGCCTGCAAGACTTACTCAGAAGTTATCGGTAACATCGAACGCGACTGTAACTCAGCTCGTAAATACTGGCACTTCATCAAGTTGATGGGACGTTCAGCTTCTCACATCGCACTGGAATGTGCTTTGCAGACTCAGCCGAACATCTGTATCATCTCAGAAGAAGTAGAAGCTAAGAACATGTCTTTGGACGACATCGTTACTTACATCGCTCAGGTAGTTGCCGACCGTGCTGCTGCCGGAAACAACTTCGGTACTGTATTGATTCCGGAAGGTTTGATTGAATTCATCCCTGCCATGAAGCGTCTGATTGCTGAATTGAACGACTTCCTGGCTGCTAACGGTGAAGAATTCAACAGCATCAAGCGTTCTAAACAGCGCGAATACATCATCAGCAAGCTGTCTCCTGAAAACGCTGCTATCTATGCTTCTCTGCCGGAAGGCGTAGCTCGTCAGTTGTCACTCGACCGTGACCCGCACGGAAACGTACAGGTTTCTTTGATTGAAACTGAAAAGCTGTTGTCTGAAATGGTAGCTACTAAGCTGGCTGCATGGAAAGAAGAAGGCAAGTTCGTAGGTAAGTTTGCTGCTCAGCACCATTTCTTCGGTTACGAAGGACGTTGCGCTGCTCCTTCTAACTTCGATGCTGACTACTGCTACTCATTGGGTTACACTGCATCTATGCTGATTGCTAACGGTAAGACTGGTTACATGTCTTCTGTACGTAACACTACAGCTCCTGCTGCAGAATGGATTGCAGGTGGTGTGCCTATCACTATGATGATGAACATGGAACGTCGTCACGGTGAAATGAAACCGGTTATCCAGAAAGCACTGGTGAAACTGGATGGTGCTCCGTTCAAGGCATTCGCTGCCGTACGCGACACTTGGGCTAAGGAAACAGCTTACGTATATCCGGGTCCTATCCAGTACTTCGGTCCTACAGAAGTTTGCGACCAGCCTACTAAGACGCTGCAGTACGAACAGGCAAAATAATTTGATTCCTGAATTCCCGGAAGGGAACTTTCTATAGGAAAATTAATTTAGCGAAGAATCAGGCCGACCGAAAGAGGGCCGGATTCTTCGCTATTTGTTGAAACAAGCTCAACCGGTTCTGCCGGTACATCTGTTGAAATTTTCTATAAACCTTATTTGAGATGACAAAGAAATCACCCATTCTCGCGGTGAACGAGCCCGTGAAAAAAACAACCCGCAAGCGTCCTGCGCCCCGAAAAGCGACAGGCAGTAAGAAGACCGCTTCCGGAAAAACGTCGGGCAGGAATTCCAAAGGGAAGAAAACCATCCGTCGCTGGCAGATGCCCTCGTGGTGTTACTATCTGCTGCTCGGTTTCATTGGAGCCTGTTTTGTCATCTGTTTTTACTATTTCTTTATTCGTCCGTACGCCTACCGCTGGAAACCCTGCTATGGCATGAAAGCATACGGGGTATGTCTGCCATACGGATTTGAGGTGCACGGTTTCGACGTATCCCACCATCAGGGACAGATAGACTGGAACGAACTGCAGAAAACCCAGACAGCTCCTTTCCCTGTACGTTTCGTATTTATGAAAGCTTCCGAGGGAGGTGATTTCAGCGATACAGCCTTTATCCATAATTTCGATGAGGCCCGCAAGCACGGATTTATCCGCGGAGCCTATCATTTTTACAATCCCAAGACAGACGCTTCCCGCCAGGCCGATTTCTTTATCCGCTCCGTGAAACTGGAATCGGGCGACCTGCCTCCGGTGCTCGACATCGAGGTGAGGGGAGAAGATGAGAAAAAGCTTCGCCGCGACTTGAAAGTCTGGTTGGATAAAATCGAAAACTATTATCGCGTAAAACCGATTCTCTATACCTCTTATAAATTTAAGACCCGTTACCTGAACGATTCCGTTTTCAACTCTTATCCGTACTGGATAGCCCATTATTATGCCGACTCGGTGGAATACAAAGGGCAGTGGCGTTTCTGGCAGCATACCGATGTGGGACGTTTGCCGGGCATCCGTGAGGATGTGGACCTGAATGTGTTCAACGGCACGCTGGATGAGCTGAAGCGTATGACGATACCCTGATTCAGAAAAAATTCTTACCATACAGCCAAACAAAAACCCTCCGCAGGTATCCTTTTGAGGAAATCCCTGCGGAGGGTTTGTTTTTATATAGAAGATAGGGAAACCCCGCTGACTTAGTTGCGGAACTTCAATGCATCTCCTTCGCGTTCTACGATGATCGGTTTTTCGCGGTTCACTTCCTGTGACAGAAGCTTCTTTGACAAATCGTTCAGCAAGTAGCGCTGGATGGCACGTTTCACCGGACGTGCACCGAATTCAGGATCGTAACCTGCAGTGGCCAGGAAGTCTACAGCAGCATCTGTCATCTGCAAAGTCACTCCGTTGCCTTCCAGCATCTTCCGGATACCGTTGATTTGCAGGCGTACAATCTGTTCGATTTGCGGCTTGTTCAGCGGCTGGAACATGATGGTCTCGTCAATACGGTTCAGGAATTCCGGACGGATGGTCTTCTTCAGCATGTTCATCACCTCTTTCTTGGTCTCTTCTACAATCTGGTCGTGGTTCTGGTCGTTAATCTTCTCGAACTGACTCTGAATGTAGGCACTTCCCAGGTTAGAAGTCATGATGATGATGGTGTTCTTGAAGTTCACCGTACGTCCCTTGTTGTCGGTCAGACGTCCGTCGTCCAGTACCTGCAACAAGATGTTGAACACATCCGGATGAGCCTTCTCGATTTCATCGAACAGCACCACAGAGTACGGTTTCCGGCGCACGGCTTCGGTCAGCTGACCACCTTCATCGTAGCCTACGTATCCCGGAGGCGCACCAATCAGACGTGACACGGTATGCTTCTCCTGATACTCACTCATGTCGATACGCGTCATCAGCGATTCATCGTCGAACAGGTATTCTGCCAGTGCCTTGGCCAGCTCGGTCTTACCCACACCCGTCGTACCCAGGAAGATGAACGAACCAATCGGACGTTTCGGGTCTTGCAATCCGGCACGGCTACGGCGTACGGCATCGGCCACGGCTTCGATGGCTTCGTCTTGTCCGATAACCCGCTTGTGCAGCTCATCTTCCAGGTGAAGCAGCTTTTCTCTTTCGCTTTGCAGCATCTTGCTTACCGGTATGCCCGTCCAGCGGGAAACTACATCGGCGATGTCTTCAGCCGTTACCTCTTCCTTAATCAAGGCACTGTCACCCTGCTTCTTCTTCAGGTCTTCCTGGATAGACTTGATTTCATTCTCCAGTGCCTGAAGCTTTCCGTAGCGGATTTCAGCCACCCGTCCGTAATCACCTTCACGTTCTGCCTTGTCGGCTTCGAACTTCAGTTGTTCGATTTCCTTCTTGTTCTGCTGAATCTTGTTCACCAGTTCTTTCTCACTCTGCCATTTAGCCTTGTAAGAAGTTTCCTGTTCCTTCAGTTCTGCAATCTCCTTGTTCAGTTGAGCCAGTTTAGCCTCGTCCTTTTCACGCTTGATAGCCTCACGTTCAATTTCGAGCTGCTTCAACCGACGTTCGATTTCATCCAGTTCTTCCGGAAGCGAATCACGCTCCATACGCAGTTTGGCAGCCGCTTCATCCATCAGGTCGATGGCCTTATCCGGCAAGAAACGGTCGGAAATGTAACGGTTGCTCAGTTCCACTGCCGCGATGATGGCTTCGTCTTTGATACGCACCTGATGGTGGTTCTCGTAGCGCTCCTTCAGTCCACGCAAGATGGAGATAGAGCTGGCCGTATCCGGTTCGTCTACCATGACCGTCTGGAAACGACGTTCCAATGCCTTATCCTTTTCGAAATACTTCTGGTATTCGTCGAGGGTAGTGGCACCGATGCTCCGCAGTTCGCCACGGGCCAGGGCCGGTTTCAGAATGTTGGCGGCATCCATGGCACCTTCCCCTTTTCCGGCACCCACCAGCGTGTGGATTTCATCGATAAAGAGGATGATGTTTCCGTCGGACTTCGTCACTTCGTTGATAACCGATTTCAGACGTTCCTCAAATTCACCTTTGTATTTGGCACCTGCAACCAGCGCACCCATATCCAGTGAGAACAGCTGCTTGTTCTTCAAGTTCTCCGGCACATCTCCACGCAGGATTCGCTGTGCCAGTCCCTCTACGATGGCCGTCTTACCCGTACCCGGTTCACCAATCAGAATCGGGTTGTTCTTCGTACGTCGGCTCAGAATCTGCAATACCCGTCGGATTTCCTCGTCACGGCCGATAACCGGATCAAGTTTTCCGCTTCGTGCAGCTTCAATCAGGTTGATGGCATATTTGTTTAATGACTGATAGGTATCTTCGCTCGACTGTGAGGTGACTTTCTGTCCCTGGCGCAGTTCCTGAATGGCAGCCCGCAGTTCCTTGTCGGTAAGGCCCGCATCTTTCAGGATGGTGGCCACCGTACTTTTCACGTTCAGCAGTGCCAGCAGCAAGGCTTCCAGTGACACATATTCATCACCCAGTTCCTTAGATACTTCCACGGCTTTCTGCAACACCTCGTTGGCGCTCCGGCTCAGGTAAGCTTCCCCACCTGAAACTTTCGGCAGTGAGGCGATTTGCCGGTCGAGTACGGTTTCTATCTGCTGGCCGTTTATGCCGAGTTTCTGGAAAATGAAGTTCGTTACATTTTCGCCCACCTTCAGCAAACCTGCCATCAAATGTTCCGGCTCGATGGCCTGCTGTCCGCGGCTCTGTACCAGGTTTACCGCTTCCTGCACTGCCTCTTGCGATTTGATTGTAAAGTTGTTAAAGTTCATAAATGGTCTCCTTTCTCGTTATTAGTTGTGGTTTCTTATTATTTTCACTTTTTACGCTTAGTGTTATTCAAATTCTTTGCCAGCGTCTGCAGGAGACGAAAACCTGACGATTTGTCACTTGACTTCGCTTTTATACTGAAAATCTGTCATTTATGGCTCGCTTTTTGTCAGTCGATCCTGGCGTAAGTACATTGCGTTTGAAACGTCAAAGAGTTTTTCCTGAAACGCAAGTACGTTTTACTTCAAACGCCTTTACATTTTACCTGAAACGCACTTGCGTTTACGGATGAATGTACTTGTGTTTTTTCCGGGGGAGAAAAAAGCCTTCCTGAAAGGGAGCGGATTGTGGTTGAAATTTTCTATCTTTGCTTCAGATTCCCTCGTCTGTATCAGCTTAATGCATGATGAGTGGGTAAAAAAACACGAACAATGATAACACATCCTGTATACAGTTATTCGCTTTGCATAGCCCTGCCGCTGATGCTGTTTTTCGGCTTTTATTTTATTTTTGCCCCGGTGCCGGATAAGGCCATATTCGGCAATTACCTCCGCTCGCGAAGGATAATGGGAGCCGCCCTGTTGCTGCTGGCTGCCAACTATGCCGTACACTTCTTTGCTGAAATCCGTTTTCGCAATGTCAATGCAGCCATTCTGATGAACCTGTCCACCTACTTCCTTTGTTACTGGCTTTTCAGTTCGGCACTTACCACGTTGCTCGACCGTTTTTATATTACGCGGCGGCGCTTTGTGGTGCATGCGTGCCAGTGGTTGTTGTTTACCGCCTTGTCGGGGGTGGTATTGCTTGGCTTGCCGGATGGCCTGATTCAGAAAGCAGGTTTGCTGGTCATGGGCGTATGGCTGGTAGCCTATGGACTTGTGCTGGCACGCCGGCTCATCCTGTCCTATCGTCGGGCAGTGCGGCTGTTTGATGATACCCGTTCAGACGATGTGGGCGCCTATATACGGTGGATGTCTGTCTTCACCTATTGGGCGGTCATCTTTGGGGTAGGGTGCGGACTGCTGACCTTCCTGCCCGATGAATACATTTACATCTGGATTTTGTCGTCCGTTCCTTTCTACATTTTTCTTTATTATTCCTATATGAACTATCTGCTGTTCTATGAGCAGGTGGAACAGGCTTTCGAGTCGGAAATGCCACTGGAGGAAAAGAATATGGGCGAAGTCTTGCCGGAAGAGGAGCATGAACTGCCCTCTTGTTATGTAGAAATCGGAGAAAAGCTTTCTGCATGGATAGAGTCCGACGGTTATCTGACTTTGGGGTTAACCCTTAAAGACCTTGCGGAAATATCGAATACCAACCGTACTTATCTTTCTGCTTACATCAAGCAGACTTATCAGTTGTCTTTCCGCGAATGGATTGCCAGTCTTCGGCTGGAATATGCCAAGCGTATGCTGCTGCAAAATCCGGAACTGACGATTGCCGACATAGCAGAGAAGTCAGGCTTCCAGTCGGCCAGCCATTTCATCCGTTTGTTCAAGGAAAATGAAAACTGCTCGCCGGCCCGTTGGCGAAAAAATGAGTCGGAGTAGAATTGCCTGTAGAACAAAAAATATCCTAAACAACAAAATGAAATGTCCTAAACAACAATTTTTTCCTATTTTGTATGTAAATCAATGTTTTTATTAGGAAAAATGAGGTTGTATAAACTCTTTTTATTTATTTTACACCCCGGATTATTACATTAGAATTAGTAAAATATATAAAAAGATGAGTAAAAAAATCACTTTTCTTACCCTGTTTCTGTGGCTGACAGCGGTAACTTTTCCTGTCATTGCGCAGCAGAAAGCAGACACGACCTACACCTTCCGGTTCGTTCCGCAGAAGGATATGTTTTATGTTCCCTGGAATGGGAATGACACAGAACTTGCCCGCCTGCTGGAGTGTATCGAAAAAAACAAAGCCACAATTCTTGACGGCAAGCTGCCGCTTTATGTCGATGGCTACTGCAACTCGCTGGGCAGTGAAGCCGAGAACTTTGCCACGGCAAAGATCCGTGCCAACCGTGTGAAATCCGAACTGATTATACGCGCGGGAATAAAAGAGGAGAATTTCATCACCTGCAACCATGCGACTGAGGGTGATTTCGTCACCGTGCGCCTGACAGTACCGGTAAAGGAAACAGCCGCGACGGATGCTGATACGGAAGCCCGACGCAAGGCGGAAGCCGAACGACTGGCAGCCGAGAAGCGTGCCGAACAGGAACGGCTTGCCGAAGAGCAGCGCAAGGCGGAAGAAGCCCGACTTGCCGCTGAAAAGGCAGAAGCTGAGAAAGCCGCTCAACAAAACACACTTGCCGACACGCCGTCGGAAACCAAAATCACAAATGATTATCATCTCTCCCTGCGAGCCAACCTGCTGCGCTGGGCTACCCTGACACCCGACCTTGGCGTGGAATGGCGCATCTGTCCGTCGTGGGGCATTGCCGTAAACGGCTCGTGGACTTCATGGAGCTGGAGCGATAAGGACCGCCGCTATGCCCTCTGGGAAGTGGCTCCGGAAGTGCGTTACTATATGGGCGAGAAGAAAGCCTGGTATCTGGGTGCTATGTTCAAGGCCGGACAGTTCAACTACAAACTTTCGGATACAGGCAAGCAGGGCGACCTGATGGGTGGCGGCATCACTGCCGGCTACCAGCTGCGGCTGAACAAGGCATTAGATCTTGATTTCAACCTCGGTCTGGGCTACCTGAATGCCGACTATGAGAAATATGAAGTCATTGACGGTGTGCGAGTACGCCGCGGCAACGAGACAAAGGACTGGTGGGGCCCCATCAATGCCGGTGTGACATTGGTATGGAAGTTATTCTAAATAAACTGCAAGCCGAGAGCAGAACGGAACCTGTTCCGGTTATGCCGAGGCGCAGCGTTTATTGAAGATTGAAAATCTTAACTGCAAGGAATCGAATATGAAAGCAAGACAATATATAAATATGATGGGAATGGCAGCCGCCGTGCTGCTCTCTTCCTGCGTGAAGGACACGCTCTATGATACGCCGCATCCCGACAAGGGAGCTGTCACCATCAGCCTGACGGGACTGTCGGCAGACGATAACTATGTACTCGACATGGACGGGAAGGTGGCCGACATTACAGGTTCGCCATTCACCAATCCCGACCTGCTCAATCCGGGAACACACAGTATGGTAATCTATAACCGTGCGGAAGGTTTCACTTTCGACGGACGGATGGCACGGGTCAATGCCCCTGATGGCAAGAGCCGTGCGGACGGTGCATCCGTCATCCCCCTGCCGGGCTATCTGAAGACCGTCAGTCAGGAGATAACTGTAACAGCTGACGATACGCTGCGTGTCAACCCTGTTCCGCAGCAGCGTGTACGTGACCTGCAACTGGAACTGGAAGTGACACAGGGACGCCCCGAACTGATACAGAGCGTGACCGCTACCCTCAGCGGCATAGCAGGAGTTTTTGACATGGAGAAGGGACAGACCATCGGCGAACCGACCTCCACGGTCTTCTCCTTCACCCGTGACGGCAGCAAGCTCACGGCCGACGCCCGCCTGTTAGGAACCATGGGAGCCGTGCAGACGCTGGTGCTGGACATCGTCTTTACCGATGGCGGACGCACACAGCGCACGGAAGTCGACCTGACGGAAGCCCTTGCGGACTTTAACGGCGATATGACCACCGCCTACCGTGTGACCGGAACACTGGAAACCCCCGTCGGCATGGAAGAAGGCAAGGGCGAAATTACCGGATGGGAAACGGTAGAAGGTGGTGATGCCAGTGCGGAAATGTAAGACAATGAAGAATGAGGAATGAATAATGAAGAATTAATAATTAAGAATGAATAAGATGAAGACAAGATTTTTTGCTTTCGCAGCGCTGGCATTGACACTTGCCGCCTGTAACAACGACAACGAGAACCTGAATGACGGCCCGGTAGCCGCCCAGTTTATCGCCGACATTACGCCCGCTACCCGCGTCAATTCGGAAGGAACCGACTGGACCGACGGCGACCGCATCGGCGTCACCGGCGCAGGCTTCACCAACGTGCCCTACAAGAGAGAGAACGGTAAGTTCGTGACCGACGGTACGACCATCTATTTCAATGACACCGAAACGAAGACCTTCAATGCCTACTATCCGTATCAGGCTGAGGGCGGAACGGTGACCGTCAGCACCGCAGCCGACAAGCAGGGCACGGGCATCGACTTCCTCTTTGCCTCGGGAGCCACGGGCGACACCCACAACCCGACGGTGAGCTTCACCGGCGACCATGCGTTCCACCACTGCATGAGTCTCATCAAGTTCACCTTCAAGGCGGGCGATGGTCTCAGTTTCAACGAAACGGAACCTGCCGGCTACACGTTGGAGGGGCTGAAGCATGAAGGCACATTCGACACGGCTACCGGAACAACTGCTGTAACCGCTACTTCCAATACGCCGATTACCATGCAGCTGGGCGGTGCCACCACTTCGCAAGTCATCATTCTCCCACAGGAAGTGAACTCCTCTCTTAAACTTAAAGTGTCTTTCAACGGACAGAGCTACAAAGCCACACTGAAACTGCCTGATACACCCACAGCCAATTTCTACACAGCAGGCTATGCCTACACCTACAACATAACGCTCAACAACAATGACATCACGGTGGAAGAACCGGAGATTACCCCGTGGGAACCCGGAGATTCGGAGGATGTAAACATCACGCTGTAAGCCCTACATACCGCTGCCCCGGCGCAAGCGTCAAGCCGGAGCTGCCCATAGACACTATGGTGCGACGGCCGCCTTCGCAGGCGGCGGCAGCACAAAACAAGCGTTCTAAACTATAAAGCATGAAAGATTGTATATTATTGCTGTTTAAAGGGGTCGAATTCGACCCCTACCATTCTTGGAACGCTTGTAAGTTATAGAAACAATTAAACTTAGAAGCGATATGAAGCAATTGAAACACTTTATCCGTCCAATCGCCGCAGCCGCCCTGCTCCTTGCCACGGCTGCCTGCACGAAGGACGAACTGGCGGACGGCGACCGTCTGCCCGAAGGACAATACCCCCTTGAGATAGCCCGTATCACCCTCGGCGTGGAGGGCGGCGAAGCGCAGCCCTGGGGCACACCGCAGACGCGCGTCGGCGAGGCCGGGGACGGCACGGGTAGCGTGTTCGATGCGGGCGACCTGTTCGCCGTACAGATAGACGGCAAGGACGAGACCGGCATCTACATCGTGCAGGACAACAACACCGTCAAAGCCGAAACACCCCTGTACTGGAGCGACACCGGCGAACATACCGTCACCGCCTGGTACCCCGCCACGGGCGGCACCCTCGACCTCAGCGACCAAAGCCAAAGTCTTGCCTACCTGCTGTACGGCACAGGCAGCGGCAACTACCAGACTCAGGTCACGCTGAATTTCACCCACGCTCTGGCGAAGGTGCGCGTCACGCCTTCGGACGATGCACTCGGCGAGGTGCAGAGCCTCCAGCTCTATACCTATACACAGTGTACCTACGAAAAAGGCAAGGCCGGACAAGGCTCGCAAGAGGGCTGGATAGAGATGAAGAAGTGCGAATATACCGAAAACGGCAACGCCATCACCTGCTGGGAGGCGAACGTGGTGCCCGGCTACACAATAACCAAGCTGCAGGCGAACGGCACCGAGGAGCGCGAACTCTCCTCCGGCATCACTCCCGTGGCAGGCAAGTTCTACAACATCACGCTGGATAAGGACAAGGGATATACTGAAGTGAGCGAAGGCAATTACACTGTGGACAACGAAAAGGGACTGAGAAACCTCGCTAAGCTGGTGAACAGCAACGGCGGAAAGACCCCAATCAACATCACCCTAACCGGCGACATCACTCTCACTGAGGAATGGACGCCGATAGGAAACTTTGAGAACCGATACACCGGTACCTTCGACGGCAACGGCCATACCATTACGGGGCTGACCGTCAACCAAAAGGAAAGAGGCAATGTGGGGCTGATTGGCTACCTCGGCTCCGGCGGTAAGGTGCAGAACCTGACGCTGGAGAATGTGAATCTAAACGGATACTGGTTTGTAGGTGGCGTTGTGGGATACAACAACAACGGCACCGTGACCGCCTGCACTGCCTCGGGTAGCATCAACGGCAAGGAAGAGGTTGGCGGTATAGTGGGAAGTAACTACCTCGGTACCGTGACCGCCTGCTATAATACCTCAAGCACTGTTAACGGCTCATATCTTGTTGGCGGAGTGGTAGGACAAAACAATAAGGGCATCGTAACTGCCTGCTACAATGCCTCGGGTTCCATATATGGCGAGGTCACTGTCGGCGGCGTAGTTGGAGACAACTACACCAGCACCGTTACCGCCTGCTACTGGAGCAACTATGCTGGCTATGGTATCGGCAACGGTACCGGTGATGCCACGAAGGTAGACGGCACAACCGTTACCTGGCAGACGGCCGTTGATGCCATGAACGCCGCCCTGAGCGGTAAAGGCTGGCAGTACGAACTCAAAGACGGAAACAGCCTGCCTACCTTGAAGAAAGAACAGTAAACCGTCGGGCGGGAAAAGTTCCGCCCGCAACGGAAGATAACCGAAGTATAACAGTTGTATCTGCGGTTATTGAAAAGTGAAAAAAAGAAGCCTTCGGCAGTGCCGGGGGCTTCGTGCATTTGCACATATAGCGTTAGGGATTGCAGGGTAAAGCCCACAGCCCAGCGAGGACTTGCAACGGAAAGCCCGACCTGAAAGGAAACGCCCAAAAAGAAAAAATCCCCTGAAGCAATGTACTCCAGAGGACTTTTACGATACACATATCTTTATTTATAGTACAGGTTCAAATCATCTGCCGAAATCTGCTTGCCGTCTTCAAAAGTCAGCGTCTTACGGTCTATCTCCTTGCCGTTCTTACGGACAATAACCACCCACTGCATCGGCTCGTTCACAACCGCATCGTCACCATCGACGACACCACCGGAAACGGCAAACTCAATCGCACTGCCTTCAGTGGAAAGCGTAACGGATGGTACAGCCAATGCGTCATCATCAAGAATCGCCGTACCCTTGAACTTATCACCTGTATTCTCATTCACAACCGTTGTGCCGTTAGCAGCCACCACCACAGACTTTATATAGCTCCGGTAATCGCCTGACTGCTGAACGGTAACCTGATACATAGCCCCCTCACCGCCATCGGGTTCATCATCTTTGCTACAACCCACAAGACCACCAATCACGCACAGGCAAACAGCCAACCGATAAAATAACTTTTTCATAAGCATAAATATTTAAGTTTATAAATAAACCACGCAACCCAAACCGATGTGGTTATTGTTGCGAAGGATTGAATTAAACAACATCTCAGGCTCATAGCTTCTGCCGTTTTCAGGATTAAGACCATTAACGGAAAATAACCAAAGTATAAGCCCGAAAGAAAAGTTGTATCGGCGGTTATTGAATAGTGAGATAAAAGAATAGTCTTCGGCAGTGCCGGGGGCCTCGTGCTTCAGGGATATAAAGAAGATTAAGAATGAATATCATAAAGACCAAAGAAAACGAAAAAATATATGCTGACAGGGTTATGTCTAATTAATAAGTTTTATATTTGCATATACCTCACATCATTAGTGTCCACTAAAAATTAGAGGACGAGTTAAAAATTATAATCACTAAATAAATTTGGTCCATCAAGACCGCTTTGTTCTTTGACATCATTGAATTTAGTTT
>ONZU01000172.1_pt1 | contig 73627 bp, 61 predicted proteins | sample 1671161 | NCBI WGS metagenome assembly ONZU01 (sample SAMN06348128, study PRJEB24527) | human gut metagenome | biome: human gut; feature: ankylosing spondylitis patient; material: feces | host: Homo sapiens | place: China | collected 2015-10
GCTGCTGCCGCGGGTTACAAACCCGCCCCCCAATTAGGCAGATAAATTGCAGTTTATGAGTTTGCCAACTTGCGAAGCATTTCTTCTGCACGTACTTCTTGCTTTTCGCCTAAGTCCATAAATTTTATGAGGGCTTTGCTGGCTGCACGACCTACAGGAGTGTTGGGGTGGCGAAGAGCTGTAGAGGCTTGGTCAAGGAATTCGTCCATGTCGCGTTCAGAAGGTGTGGCACCTTGCATAAAGAGGCGAGCTAAGAGTAAATAGCCACAGAGTTGAAACATCTCTCCCTCTTCGGCTATCCACTCAAAGGCACACACCGAGGCCCAGGGGGTATGACTAAAGAGGTAAAGCACGGTGCATTCTGCCTCTTCGACAAATTGCATCTGTTCTACCCAAATGCGCGCCAACTCTGCGTCCATACTTTCGGTGGGCATCAACATTCCTGCAAGGAGTCGACACTCACGAATGTTTTCTTTCCAAAGAGCTGCAGCCAATTCGTAAGTGTGAGGAAATTCATTGGCCATTGCTTGCAGTCGTGGCAGTTCGACACCAAATATTATCTTATAGTTAAGTCCCTTTTCGCGCATTGAAGCACTTACAGGACCATTCATTACACCACGCAACGAACGCTTTATCATACGCAGTTGCTCGGCGAGTTGTGTATTATCTATTGTCATTTTCTTCTTTTTAGTATTTTGCAAAGATAGGGAGAATTTACAAATGTGCAAATGTGAGAATGTGCAAATGGTCGCTTTTATTTACTCCTTACATAAAGAGCGAAAATTAAAGCATCCATTTGCACATTCTCACATTTGCACATTTGCACATTTCCCAAGCATTTGCACATTAAATAGGTCTACTCTACTATCACCTTTTGACCATTTACGATGTAAATGCCAGGTGCGAAACCTTGTAAAGCGGTAAATCCTTCAGGCACTTGTACCGTGCGAACAAGCGCACCAGCGGTGGTGTAGATGCGGACGATTTGTGCCTTACCAGCACCTATACCAATCTGACCTTGACCACCTTGAGCTGAGAAGTGAGCCTCGCTCACAGCCTCGTTGATTTGAGTAGTAGTGGGGTCATAACCATATTTATTGTCGAGGAAGGCTACACGGCGTTGAATCCAACTTTCGATATAAGAAGCTGCAGACTGTAAGTCACTATGGTTCTGTGTCCAACGATTTTGCTCACGCATATCAGCTTTACTCTCTTCGAAGAGTGAAGCGTATGTAGCTACGCGGTTGGCAATCGCATCTGCATCAAACAACTTACTATTACGCAGCTCAGCATAACGTTCCGTAAGGTCAGCCTTCCAATTATATTTACTGCTCAACTTCAAGCGAAGGAAGGGAGTAAACTGGCCATGTTCGTTTTTGTTGATAAACTCGTCAAACTCTTGATTAGCCCCTGTAAGGCTGGTGCTACCGTCCCAACGTTGGCCTAATGTGCCGTCTAAGTCCCAAGGCGCAATGGCTATCTTTCCGCCCTCAGGTCCTTGCTTGTCGTATACATAGAAGAGCATATTCTTACCATGATTATCACTGGCCATGATGAGTTCGAGGAAGAGGTAGTAATCACGCATCATGGGATAGTCGAAGTACGTTTCAAAGCCTTCATCGAAAGCGGTCTGTGAACGCACTGCAGCTACGTGGTTTACGGCATTGTAGAGCGGTTCCCAATCTACAGCCTCATCTTGATAGTCAGGATATTTGAACTCATAGCTACGCCATGTCTCATTGCCCAAATAGTTCTTATAGCTACTTGGAGCTTGGTAAGGGAACGTCAAGTCGCCTTGCTCATGTCCCATAAACGTCTCGTAGCTCCAACTGCTTGACTTATAAAGCAAGCCATGCACTTCGTCTTCACCCGTAGTAGACTCGGCTGCAGGCACAAACTTTTTCAGTTTCAACTGCTTTCGGTCCATCTTCTCAGTCATACAATAGATACCGTTGTGGCGGCCATTGAGTATCATCTCGACAAATTTACCACGCGTACCCGTACGCACTTTCTTCTCGCGATCAGCATAGTAAGGTTTTACGGCAAAGTCGTTCCAAAGGTCGGTACATACGCGGTTGCGCATACAAGCTAAGTCTACATACATGGCATCAAGTATCCAATTATTGTCAGAGCGCAGACCTAACAACTTGCGATCGATAGAATTACCTTCAGCGTCACGCAGTTTTACAGCATACGATTTCTTAGGATAGTTGGTAGAAGAGGCACCACGAATTTTAAAGTCAGCGTGATAGATTGAGTCTAAGCCTTCGTCCTTTGGGAAGGTAACACGGATGGAACCATTCGTATATCTTGTGGTAATATAATCGTCATTTACCTCAACCACGGGCAAGAAAGTGAAACGTAACGAAGCTGTAAGTTTGACAGAGCCATCAGCATTGCTCAACTCTATGGGATAGGTGCGATTGCAATTTACACGAGCAAAAGTGATATTGCCGTCAGCATCGGGTTCTGTCTCGTTGATAGTGAGCTTGTAGTCGTCAGCCGAAAGGGTCTTAGCCAAGGTATAACGGAACGAGGTCGTAAAGTCACCACCTCCACGTACCGACTCGGGCAGTGGATAATAATAGGTCTTATTGTACGACTCGTATGGCACTTGTTTATCACCCAACAAGAAGGAGTCGAGTGCCGTAGCGATCGACTTAGGTGTAAAGTCGATGCCGAGGTCTATGCCTTGCTGCTTGAGCAACTGGGCATGACGAATGTCAGAAGAGGTGAAGACGAAGCCTGAACCTGGATCGTTAATTGTGTAGAGTCCCACTTCACGTACATCACCCAACCATTTTACTTGATAATCGTTCCAACAAGTATATTCGCTCTGTGTATTGTCAGTAGCATTGAGGTTATCTAACTTTTGAAGCGTATAACCCGCATAATTATCGTCAACATTCCAAGCAAAGCCCCAGATGTTGCCTTGTGGCTGTCCCGAAACGACATTTAGACCTTCTGTTTCCTCTTTTTCTATTGCAAAGCTAGTAGATACGTACTGTCCGTCTTTGGTGAAGACTTGCACACCATTGCCGCTTTGTACAAAATAGAATTGAGTCTTATTGCTGGCATTAGTCTCTTCTGTTAAGCAAGTCGTGTAATTTTTATAACTTGTACCCACACCGACGTAACGACTGGAACGCAGATTGATGATAGAATAAAGCACTGGATCGCTGATATTAGTGGTATACACCACAGGCTGTGAGAGGTGGGTCAACTCCCAATATTCGTTATTTGAGTTGGTACCGTAGCTGCCACTGGTGTAGTTGGGGGGTACATCGCCACCACCTGCTCCACCAGTTTCACCAGCCAACACGTCGTTACCCTTTTCATCATAGATTTTAAAGAGTTCGTTATTGCCTGTACCATCACTATTATAAGTACCCAACAAGTAAGAACCATCGGTACGAAGGTTGAATACGTTGCCTGAGTAATTACTTTCAATAGAAGCATAGTTGCTACTATTGACTTTAATATTCCATAGCGTTTGGTAAGATGAGGTCGTAGTGAGCGTAAGACCTTTCGTCCTTCCATTAACGCGATTGGAAGTATTGGCCATGCGTTGTCCACTCTCTGCATTGATAAACTCGTAGCTGCTACCATTCGCACGAATGTACCACCAACTATCATCTGAATAGGTGGAAGTAGTAAGATAATACAACTCTGGCATAGAGTTGTGTTTAGCACCCAAGACTACCGAACCATAAGTATTGCTACCATTATTGTAGTACTTACAACTAAGGCGATATTTAGTTGTAGGATTAAAGGTGACATCTGCCCACGTCGCGCCATAGGCCACGAGGCAGAGTAACAGGAGTAAAACTCTTTTCATGTATAGAGGTTTGTTAGATGTTTTTCTGATTGAATGTCAAACGATAAGTTTAGCGCGGTAAAATTACGAATAAATAAAATACCATATAAACAATAGTCCGTTAAATTTTCAATTTGTCGGCCTAATTGGGGGGCGGGTTTGCTTACGCTCTGCTGCCGCGGGTTACAAACTCGCCCCCCAATTAGGCCATTTTTTCTCTGTTATCGATGTATTTGTTTTACAAGTGGTACCCATAGTTTTGCAAGCCCAAACGTTTTTTACTCAATCCCAACTACAACTAAAAAGGCGGATGCCCAAGACTCTCCACCTTGCACATCCGCCTTTGCCTATACCCATTCTATGAAGCTACTTCTTCACTCCGTATATTTCATAATCCTTCTTTCGTCTTTCTACTATCGGAGGATTCTTTCCGTCGTAGTACATATCAAACCATGTTGATGACTCTTTTGGTTTCATACTATCACTCAGCACAAAATGTTTGCCGTCCAATGACCGTTGCTGTATGTAATAATGGTGTTGTCTATATGCCGTCTTGATGAATACTTCTCTTGATCCCAAGAAGCAAATGTCATCGTACATCCTTATCTCTGCTTTTCTGTAAGTTTCACCTTTGTTTCTTCCACGTCTCATATACACGCCACCAATCTTCAGGAAGTTCATGAAACCGATGGTGACAAATTCTGGTTTACGAGTAAAGCATGTCATATTCTCCAAATATACCCAGTATTCCTTGCCTTGCTCCGTGAAATGAAGCAAGGCATTGTCCTGCAGCTCAGCAAATTCATACGTCTGTTCTGGCTTTTCCATTGGTTTGTACAGCTCTGTGCGTACAAGGTATTTGCCTTCTCTGTTTTGCACTACTCTTATACCGTATGCCTGAGGATATATCTTAGCATAATTGCCTAATGCCTCCCATTTGTCCAGCCAATGTCTTCGATAATATACTTGATAATTGTTTTTCGTGACGCAGGTGACTCTCAGATTGGCAGGTTCTTTATAGTCAGTTAACTGTGTTTTGCCATCGATATAGTCTATTTTTATTTCTGGTCTGAAAAACCTTATATAATGTTTCTTTTCATCTTCAAATTGCTTGTTCTCTTCTTCCCATGTGTTTCTCTTTTCTACTAATTCTTCTGCGGTTATAGGGTGTAACATAATATCCCAAGCCTTGCGCCATGCCAACCCTCCTTGCTCGTCTTCCCAAATCGAAAGTTCATCGATTTTTTCCTTGAACCTGTATAGCCTGTCTGGCTCTGATGGCTGCACAAAGAAATTGCGAAACCGCAGCCCTTCGTCTGTCCCATTGTCCAACGCATTCCGCAACACGAAACAGTTCTCGTCCATCTGACGTGTCTTTACTCTCGGATAGAGGCGCAACCCGTCTGTAGTGGAAAACTCTAAAAAGCCATGCTTCTCGATTCTCGGTCGCTTGAAGTATCGCACACCATTACGCAAGTCCATCCAGGGACGTTCTCTGTCTATCTTCCGTCGAGAATACAGCTTGGCTATTCCGTATGCTTTCAGTTCTACCCTATTATATTCACAGGGTAGCACTTCCTTTCCGTCTTTATCCACAACACCCGACAGACCTTCCTTGTTGCCGACTATCTCGTAGCCGTAAGCTTCCTCCAAGTCCATACGTTGCCCCTCATGTGTCATCACGGTGATTAACTCTGTTCGTGCGTCCGAAGTAATTCTCTCTTGTTCGTTGCAAATAGAATAGGCTACGTTATATGGTCCTTCCACTTCCTTTGTCAGAATGCCTTTACCAGCAACACGTCCCTCAAACATGGCTTGCCAGTCTCTGTCATCTGACGGGAGTCCAAACAAACGGTACAGCCCGACATTGTCCAATATCAAGCAATACTTCTTACCCTCAAACACACGCATGCCACGTCCTACTTGCTGCAGATACTTTGCCAACGACAGTGTGGGTCTCGCCAACTGGATAAACTCTACATCAGGACAGTCAAAGCCCTCTCCGAACAAATCAACGTTCACCAACACTTGTATGTTGGCTTTCTGTTTCAAAGAGACATTGCAAGGCTTACTATAATAATCTCCTACACTTGTTTCCTTAAACCTTTCAATGATTGCCTTTCTTTCTTCAAGCGGTGTCTTGCTGCTTATTGCCACTGCATTTATACCATGCTGTCTGTACGCTTCTGCTATATGTTCCGCATGAGCTATGTCTATGGCGTAAGTGATGCCTTTCTTGTTTGCTGCATATCTCCTCACCGTATCGCAAAGCCTCTCGATGCTTGGCTGCACATTCAGCTTCTCGCTCATCTCTCTCAGCGAGAAGTCTCCGTCGGCACCTCGTTTCTTCAGCGAGTTCACCAAGCGCCAGTCCTCGCTGTCCTCTCTGATGGACATATAGTCGTACAACGATAGCCACCCATCGGCTATAAACTTCTTTGCTGACCACGACTGCAGCAGCACGTCAAACAAATCGGTGAAACCTCGTCTGGTCAGTCGGCAGGGCGTGGCTGTCAGTCCCAGTTTCTTCGCTTCAGGAAAAGCATCCATCACCTCCTTGTAGGTCTTCGCCACGGCATGATGCGCCTCATCGATTACTATCAATGATGGAATTTCCTCCATTTCTGGATAATGCCTCGACAGCCATTGTATCGACATTACTTTTATGCGGGAATTGTCTGATAAAAGGGAAAGAGCAGTGCCAGAAGTAGAGAAGCTACTCGTCATGGTTTCAAGCGTTTCTCTTATCTGTTCTACCAATTCACGCCGATGCACTACAATCCACACACATGGATTTTTTACTTTTCCCTTTTCGTTTTTCACTACTTCGGTCAGTAGCACAGTTTTTCCCGTACCTGTCGGCATCTGCACCATTACAGACTGACACGACTTGAACGCCGTGTCAATCTTCCCCATCATTTCTTTCTGGTAGTCGTAAAGTCGTATTTCCTCCATATCAACTTCGTCTCGGCAACCACATCGAGGGTATTTCTTTACGAGTCTTTGAATTAGCATTGGTGATGTCTATCAGTATCAGATACCACTGATCCTTTCCTCGACGCTCTCCAGATATGTAGTAGACTTTATTGGGTTGGTCTCTTAGTATCATATACAGGTCCAAGAACTGGAATATCCTATCATTTGCCACGCATTCCCGATGATGCATCGGTATGCCTGCCATATCTCTGTTTTTATAGAAATAATAGTTATAGCCAACTCTCAGCACGTCCATAAATCCTATATGCTCTACCACTGGACGCTCATCAAATTCCTGCATGGTGTACAGATTCACCCACGTGGTTTTGTCTTCTCCTGCGAACACAACCTCTGCTATATTGTCATCTGAGAGTTTTACGCTCTTCAGTCCTTCCAAGATGATATGGTGGTCATTGTTGCTGATGGCATACTCTCCTGTCAGATAATGCTCACAGACGTATGCGTCCTTGCAGTTGTATTCCTTTCCTCTGTTCTTGTTGACTGCGTAATAGGCGTATGTCACAAGGTATTCTTCTCCATTGATGGTTTTATAAATGCTGTTGCTCTGCTGTTTGCGTTTTTCCCCCGTAATATATTCTCTTCCATAGGTTTTTATTTCTTGCATCGAGCCTTGCGCATTATCCATATAGAGATACTGCTCCTTGGTGCCTACTGTCAGTGGTGACCATGGGGCTTTTCGTCCTACGTATTCAATGGCTTCATTTTTATTATTTAGCAGGTAGTACTTTGTTGTGTCATCTTCTGTATGACTGACTAACTGCCAGTTAAAACGCATATCATCGTAGGTCTTATATATCCCATGCATATTGTCACCAATACGGATATAATTCCCGTCCTTTATATATCCAAACTTTATTTTCCGCATAATGTAATTAGATAATCGAAATAATCTAAAATGGCAATTCTCTTCTTGGAACGCCATAGTCCGTACAACTCTCCATGTCCTCTATCTCTTTCCATGCTTCATAAAGACTTCAAACAATGGAACAAATGCCATAGCAGCCTTTTTACCATCATTCCACGTATTCGGTCCTATCCAAGCCTTGTCGATTTCTTCACGCATGGTAGGAGTGAAACCGATAAAACTGTAGTTCTTCCATGACTTCACCGTGCACATGGCAGCAGGATACTTGTTGGGATAATTATTCTTAATGTCTTGCAGCATATGTCCAAGTGTTTCTGCCATACACTTGGCATGCATATATCGTTCTTCATCTGTCTCACTGGCTGCATAGTCACAACAGTCCGTGTACCATTCTTCATGCGGAAGCTCACTCTCCACAACGTATTTATGGTTATCTATGGCCTCTGACCAATATGTCAGGTAGCGGATTAGTACTTCATGAGGCAATGCCTTCAGCTCTTCTACGACTTTTTGTATTTTCTTGTCTACAACTAAATCGTAATAATCGCCTTCGGCATTGTAGACGAAATCGAATGAGTCTTTGTGCATATTTTATTTATTCTGTTTTTTGTACTTCTTTGTGCAAAATATTGATTTCCGATAGTAGGGCGGTGCTGTATGCCGTAAGATTTAAGAACTTCGTTTTCTTGCTTCGCCAAAGCATACAACAAGTCGCTAAAAGAGTATATATCCATAAACTGATGTATTATTGGAGAGTTGTATGGCTCTCCATTTTATATTTATCAAAACCTTTCGGTATTATTGCCCGATGTTTTCGTGTAAAAATCCCCAACTGTATGTTTGCCTACAAACTGTTTGACTATATCATTCCGCATTTTATAAAACTGTTGACTCTGCGGATTATCAGTACCTTTTCCATAAGCAAATAAGCGCTGTCTAACATCTGCTATACCCAAATTTGCATAAAAAGGTAACGCCTTTGTATCCAAGAGTTTTCGATAATCTTGGGCTGCTTCTGTATTATGTAATTCATATCTGTCTATCATATCAAAGAATTCATCATATCCATCACTTTCCTCTTTTGCAGTAAAGCCGACTTTAATTTGGAAATTATTGTCGACATACAAATCTGCCCCAATGATTTGTAAATGAAAACGAATCCTATCCTCCTTAAAATAATAAGGATGCATAATTCTTCCATTCTTGGTTAATTCCAATGGATCTTTTGCACCTTTACGTGGGGATTCATTACATGTATCACAAGAAGGGATAAGATTATAATAACTCAATGCCAAAAATGGATATTTGCTTTTGGGAAAGAAATGGTCTATCTGTTTCTTTGTTCTATTTGTTGGCTTGATAATTTCCATTCCACAATAAGGACAAACTCTCAATTCTGAGTTTCTGATAAAAGCACGTTTATCAAATATCCCATCGCCATCATATATACTATTCACAAAGATATCATACATTATCTTGTTGAAATGATCAAAAGTTGGAAATGCAAGCATTTTATGCTTATCACATCTACCAGCTGTTATACTACTAAAAATCAATTCGTCTGGATATTTTGTTGCTTTAAGCCTTTGGATAAGCTTAACTTGTAAAGTTGGCTTCATCAAGAGATATTTCTCCAAAAATGCAACATCAGACAACTGACTAAGAAATTTTCTTGTTAAAGAATTTGTGTCAACAGCTACATGTACCGTCCCTCTATTCTTGACAGCAACATCAAGCACCTTTCCATTATTAAGATACTCGTTAATCAATGGAATCAACTTTGCAGCGTATGCCTTTGCATATGCGACATCTTCACCATTTTGAGGAAATTCAATCTTATACATCGTTACAAATTCGCTCCCTTAAGATAATCTCTGATAAAATCATCACCCACTAAATCAATGTCATCATCCACTATCTGTTCTCCATGATTCCTTTTCCGAATCATCTTATTGACAACATTTGAGGCAACTGTACCAATGGCACTCTTGTCAAAGAAGAAACTTTTGTTTAGCAATTCATAATAGTTTGCTCCAAAAGTCTGTATCTTCACCTTTTGCACATCTCCTCCTTTGAGATACAATGTGTTTTGAGTCAACATGTCTGTAAGCACAAAAGGAGAGTGAGTGACCATCAATATTTGGATGGAATGAATGATATTGGTATCTATATGACACCACTTTATAGCATCAAAAAGCATTCCCAAGAAACGCCTTTGATAGTCAGGATGATAATACAGTTCAACTTCATCAAATATCAAGCAAATGTTATGATACCCTACACGATTTTCATCTTCCTTGACACTTTGGATGTTCTTGATATGATACAGCACATAACTCAGACTATATAACATCTGCCGTTCACCACTACTCATTTTTCCTAAAGAGAATTCCGCCTTACCTATCAATGTCCAATTGCTTTCTGGATGATTCTCTACATTGAATTGGATGTTCACTTCTTTGAAAGTCATATTAGTGACATAAAATGCAGGTGGAAGCATTGCTATTGCATCGTTGAATGTCGTAATCTGTCTATCTTTCATTATGTCGGAAACATTCAATTCATTGGTCATTCCCCAAACAACTTTATGGTTGAAAATATTCTCCACGTAGTCCAGGCAGACAGAAATCTTCAACGTTATATGGCTTCTATTTCTTGCAGAATCATTTATCTCACGTATCAATTTCCCTACGACACTGCCAGCAACTTTACGAAATGGACCATCAGTGATATATTGATAGACCTCGTTTGTGCTTTCCATTTTAGTCAGCAAACTCAATTTCAATGCTTTCCAATAGTCTTCGTAAGTAAAGCAAATCTTTACCGTCTTATAGGCAAGATAGAATAAAGCCATCTCATATCGCTCACGAGATTCCTCAGCAATGTCATCTTCATAAGTTGTAAGTAATACTTTCTCCCAAATACGCTCAAACTCTCGAATGAGCAAAGAAACATCTATATTCTTATATTTACTGAATATATAAGCACGATAGTTACTCTCTGTTCGCTCTTTGTAACCTTTATCAAAATAATACGTAATGGTAGATGGCTCATATCGTTCAATAAAGGAATGCCCTTGTGCCTTAGCCAACAGAGACAAAGCCATCACTCTCTGAGCTGCCAATCTATTTTCCTTCTCAATATCAATGTTTCCATTATTACGATAAGGAGTTATGACAATAGGAGTGAAATAGCCATCGTTCTTGTGAAATACCCCATCCAACCACTCACCATTGATGGCATTATCTCCGATTTTCTCAACAAGATTGTCCGGTATGTATTCTTCCTTATTAAAAGCATACAAGCTGTAATTTGTAGATATGGTATAAAAGAAATCTCTAAGCAAAGGCTTTGGGTCGTTAGCATTCTTTATGCTGACATGCTCGAAACTATTTCCGTTCTCATTTTGTACAAACCAATACAAGCGAGTCTTTCTACAAGAAATCCTATATTGCTTTCCTTCGCAGATATAATACAAATCCGCATCAACACCATGAGCGTAAGAAAGTTCTCTTCCCTTGGTTTCAAGTTTTCTGTTTCCAAGCATTCTTACAGAGAAGTTATTTATAATACGGTATATGATGTCAAGCAACGAAGACTTTCCCGCTCCATTCATTCCAACGATGCAGTTGACAGAAATCTGCGGAAGTCCTTCTTGTTGATATACCCTATGAGCTTTTCTCATCTCATCATCCACAACGACAAGCTTACTTGCAAGTGGTCTTTTGTATGCACCAAATGGATACCAGCCTTTATGCAAGACTTTCGACACCGCCTTTGGCATATCATTCAAATATAATCCTAATAGTTGCATGTTATAGACACTTTTTATTCACCCCAAGCTTTAATGAGATTTATCGTCTCATTATAAGGCTTGTTCTTATCTTCTATTCTGTCAATTTGCACAATTATTGGCATTTCTGCCAATTGCCCTGCCAACACACAAACACCAGTTGACAATATCGGTAGAGATTCCACAGACACCTTATCCAAATAAGAGATAGTATTGTTCACTTGTTGGATATCCCTTTCATTCATCAATCGGTGAATGAAGTAATTATGCAACTGTGAAATGATAGTGGAAGAAATGTCTGACGGACGTTGACTGGCTATAGTCATAAATACACCAAACTTTCGTCCTTCTTTGATAATCTCTTCAAACACCTCTAATCTATAATCCTTCCAGCTCTCGCTTTCTCGTGTAGATTGATATGAAAGAATATTATGCGCTTCATCCACAATGATATTAAGATAGCTCTTATTGTCTCTCTTTTTCTTATACTCGTTATAAAGTTTGTTTGTCAGTAGAAGTGGTATCAGTTTCTTCATATCCGTGTTGACATTACAAAGATTGATGACAACAATATTTGACTCGTCCCAGAACGAATCAATTTGATTAGAAAAATCAAACACTTTTTCAATATTCTTCTTATTACTCTTCAGCTTGTTGATAGCAGGTGCTATATGTTCATTCATAGCTCTGTTTCCAAGCATATCATATATCAATCGCATGTACATGATGCAAATGAATTTCTTGATGAAGTTATTTGAAAAAGAGAACTTTTCTACTTGCTGGTAAATTTTCAAGTCACGTATACATTGTGGTCTTTCTTGAAAATTGATAAATCCATTCGAACGGTCTTTCTTAAAATAGCATTGAGCATTAGAATGGTATGAGAAGTCATCTCGTAACCCAATGTCAATACCATTTTTTTTGTTTGGAGGCAAGATTTCCTCAACATAATCAATAAGCAAATCTCCTTTCACCTTATCAGACATCTGAAGGATAGAAAATATTTGTTCTCTCAAATAATTCTTAAACTTATCAAGTTCTCCACCTATAGAATAATACAATTTAATACACCTGACAATAAAAGGTCTTTGTGTTTTCTCCGTAGCATTTGCAAAAATACAAAGGAGGTTCTCATCAAGCATATCATCATCCGAAAGCGGAATTTTATCTAATCCTGCTTCAGTATTTGTTGACAGGTCATATATTTTCTTCCCCTCAATGATAGCGTCCTCCTTAGAATACTCACCATTGAAGTCATAGAAGAGAAACTTTGCGTTATTCTTGAAGTTTTCATTATTCTTGAACTTCTCAAACAGCTGTCGATAAATCTTAGCCAATGTATAAGATTTGCCACTACCCGTATTACCGAAAATTCCAATATGGCTGGCGAAAAGCTTATTGACACCAATCGATATTGGAACTAATGGGTCAGAAGCAATACTTCCAATCTCTATATATATGTCATCTTTGCTTCCAAATGAATGAATCATCTCAAACTCATTGTTTGTCAACAAATGGCATTCATTTGCTATCAGCGGCAATTCCGTTAGTCCTTTTCTATAGCTATCGGCTTCTATATGACCAATCAGTTTGACAATCAGAAAACGATTGATAGTTTCCTCTTGCGAGTTATATTGTTCATTATAAACTTTATTGCATTCTACGTATTCAGACTCCACCTTACCTATGATGGACTCAAAGCCTTTCAAAATTTTGACGTAACTGCCTACTGCTACATTCTTGATTAAGTTGCCTTGATATACAAGATGACTGCTGTTCTTGTCTCTATCAACAAGAACTTTCACCACACGTCCATCCACAGAATATACAGTACCTATTCTGAAAATGGAATTATAGACGGAAACATCTTTATTTATCGACATAGTCTGAATGAATTTTATGTGATATTGCCTCAAACACAAGATTGATAGTTTTCAAATCAAAAACTTTAATATTGCTACACAAATCTTTATAATCATTATTATTATTTACTACTTTAAACTTTGATGGAGTCAATATCAAGATATTATTGTTGCTACATCCATTCTCTATTTGCAAGTTTTTCTTATAGCTATCTTCATCTTTATCACTATATGCGAAAACGATGATTTGTAGTGTAGGATTGGTATCAGCAGCACGCTTTGTAATCTGAGCAATATGTTCATCAGCAAAGGAGAAACCCATCACAAATAGAAGGCTGTTCTCACGCTCCAAAGCGTTTGAATAAATACGCATTAGTTCATAGAAATGGTAATCGAGTACACTTGTCTTAAACTTTTCTTTCGTAGGATTGACCATAACTATCTTATTGTACTGCTCAAAGAAATTCTTATAGATGTTATCTGGTAATCCTTTTGCTATGACTTCAGCTTCTTGCTTCACCTCTTCGAAGGTTTTTTCTGTAGATTTTCCATTGACATTTTTTTTATATAAATCCACAAAGTATTTTTCATCAATTTTCCTTAGGGCCTCATCTATATAGTGCATTTGTAAGATATCACTTTCTATGAAATTCTTTTTGTCAACGTCATCTTTATCTTTAACCACCCAGTTTACAGCACCATGTACTTTTATCAAGTTAAACATAGGTACCTCAGATTGTTTATGAAAATGCAAACTTGACTTGGAAATAGATATTTGGAAGTTACTTTCATTATAAACAGGCTTAATCGTGCCCCGAAATCCGTCATTAATCTCTATACCAGAATTAGACATTGCTTCCTCAACCAACAAGTCAATGTTGGTTGTAAACAAGTTCACTTGCTTATTCAACAGCTGAGAATTTCTCTTGTTCATCAGTTCATTACAGATAAGCAAGAATTTTTTATATGTATCCGTTGTCTGCCTCAACAAATTATCTGAAGAAGGTAAATAAAGATTCTTTACGATAACGCCATCACAGTAAGCCTTATACAAAGATGCTTTAATCACTTCCTTATAAGGTTCATTGCTATCGTCTTCCGTCAACTTAGTCAACCAATTCTCTATATTTCCCAATGTCGCCAAATATGGTCTTGATACACCTGATCCATACAAGAAATTGATATGAGATGACTGAATGAAATTTCTAAGAATATCTAATGTCATATAAATCCAATTCTATTATTTATGCGTAAGCGTTCACTTTAAGTACGTTAAGCCCTAAGATGAATGCTTTTTGTAAGCATCCAACCCCTATGGCAATACTGCTCAGTTCAATGAAGTTGAACAATTTTGATTTTCTATTTTTTTGTTAACACCTAATGAAGCTAGTGCCATCTGATCATAGTCTGTTTTTCCACTTACGACCATGTCAAAGAAGTCCTTGAGAAAACCAAAGACTTCTTTCTTCATAAGTTTGCAGGTTTCAACAAAGGTGAGAATTGTTTTCAAGCATTTATGTTCTTCATAACCTTCTCGACCTCTTCCAATGGCACATTCAGCATGCGCGACACATAGAGCGGAGTAATGACATCCATGCTACCCGACTGGCGTTCCATGCCAATCAGATACTCTATGTTCTTTTTCAAATCGTCAAGACTGTTTGAGAATGTAGCTGAAGCCTGTTCCTTGTTTTCCGCTTCCTTTGCTTTGAAAGCATCAAACGTCTCACTGCCATCCTCACCATATTTTCCGTCCTTTGATTCGTATATAACCGATGGTTCCAGTACTTCCACTGTATGCCATGCACCTTGTGGCACAACACAGCCATAATTACCAACGGTAGGGTCAAGATGAATACGCTCTATCTCGTTTCCGTTTTCATCACAGATAACCTCCACAATCTTACCGCACAAGAGAAAAACATTCTCCGTACTTTGTGGATGCCTGTGTATAGGTACAACAGTGCCTGGCAACAAAGCAATCAACATACGCTGACTTGTATCAGCCTCTGACGTGCGCAAGTCGAAACATTGGCGCAATTTGGGGTTCATAGTGGCTTGTTCAAATAGCTTGCCTAAAAAGTCTTTATCAAAATCCATAGTCATTAATCATTTGGTAGGTGATGCGCCTTTCTTGGCACAAACAAATATTTGCAGAATTGCCAAACGGCATAAAGTAATCTTCTCATCGTTCTGTGACAATAACCTTAAATGTTTGGAATATAAGTTTGATATCATACCAAAACGAGCTGTTCTTCACATACTCCAAGTATAATTTTATTTTCTCCTGCATAATCACATGAATGTAATAATCCTCAGGATCCTCTGCCTTTTCCATCAACTCATTCTCGTTTCTAAACTTAATACTTGCTGGGTCAGTAATACCTGGACGAACATCTAACACGTGCATCTGTTCGGGTGTCCAGTAATTCACATAATGACGCACCTCAGGACGAGGACCAACCAAACTCATATCTCCAATAAATACGTTTATAAGTTGAGGGAGTTCATCAAATTTATATTTACGGATATAATATCCAGAACGTGTAACACGAGGATCCCGGCCCCCAATGGTCACTAACGACCCCTTGTCTGCTCCTACACGCATAGAACGAAACTTGAATATTCGGAAATCTTTGTTTCCACGTCCCACACGTACCTGTCGATAAAATACAGGACCTTTAGAATCAAATTTGATCCAAATAGCCAATATTAGAAATAATGGGCTTAAAACAATTAATCCACAACCAGAAGCAACTATGTCAAATAATCTTTTCATACTTTTAGGGTAAGAAAAACCTGAAGATAAAGATATTGTCTTCACCTCCAGGTCTATGATAATTAAAGATTAAAGTTCAGATACAATCTCTACAAAATTCTCAATTACATATTCCAAGTCCTCATCCGTCATCTTCGTGTTCAAAGGCAGAGTAATCTCATTCTCAAACATGTGGAATGCATTAGGAAAATCTTTGATGTCGAAGCCCAACTTCTTATAAGCAGTCATCATAGGCAGCGGTTTGTAGTGAACGTTGGTAGCAATTCCACGCTCTGCCATCTTTTCTATCACCTTGTTTGTTTCCTCACGAGTCTTGCCCAATAAACGAACCAGGTACAAGTGTCCAGAAGAAGTATGCTCTTCATCATAATGATTCAGCACAGCCACGTTCAAAGGTCTCAAGGCCTCATCATAACGCGCAATCATCTTGCGTCTACGCTCCAACATACCCTTATAACGCTGCATCTGCACCAGTCCAATAGCAGCCACCACGTCAGTCATGTTACACTTATACCAAGTGCCGATAATATCATACTCCCAAGCGCCCAACTTCGTCTTAGCCAAAGCATCCTTATTTTGCCCATGCAAGCTCAGCAACTGTGCCTTACGATAAAGATTCTCATTCCAAGTCTCACCCTCAATCTCAGGTACACCACTAAAAGCATTCTCGTCACACTTATCCAAGTCCTTCATCACCTTTTCTTTACCAAAAGGCAAATTCCATGTCAAAGCGCCACCTTCAGCAGTTGTAAAATTCTTTACCGCATGGAAAGAGAAAGAAGAGAAGTCAGCAATAGCACCTACCATCTTCCCCTTACGCGAAGCCCCAAAAGCATGAGCCGCATCACAACAAATAGCGACACGTCCAATCATCTTCTGCAAATCCGTTTTCGGGGTAAAGAGATTCTTCTTACGCTCAACAATCGCAAACAAACGATCGTAGTCACAAGGAATACCCGCCAAGTCAACAGGGATAATAGCCTTTGTTTTTGGAGAGATAGCAGCCTCAACAGCCTCATAGTCCATCTCCAGACAATCCTTCTGCACATCAACAAAAACAAGCGTAGCCCCCACGTGTTCCACAATCGAAGCACTTGCTGTGTAAGTATAAGCAGGCACAATAACCTCGTCACCTTCACCCACACCCAACAAGCGCAAAGCCATTTCGCCACAAGCCGTTTGCGAGTTCAAGCACACAGCCTTGTCCACGCCAACAAACTCAGCCACTTCTTTTTCCAACTTCTTTGTACGCGGTCCAGTTGTTATCCAGCCAGACAAAATGGCATCACGCACTTCTGCAGCCTCAGCTTCCGTCATATCAGGCGGAGAGAAAGGCACATTACGCAATTTCATTGTCATAATATGAATTTGATTGATTAAAAATATGTGTACGACAAAAAGCCCCAAAGACCTTGTTACAGTCTTTGGAGCAGTCGAATAATATTAAAATGTCATCTTAAAATCGTCATGATAGTATCCCCAATTACTAATTAAAAACACTTTTAATTAATAAATGAAGCATGTGTTCCCCACCGCAGTATCGCTCTGCGCTTATGCCGCCACTCGGGAGGGGAAAAGAGAATGTGTCAAAATAGGAGTTATAGGTATTTAAGAAGAAATTAAATTTTGACACACCATCATAATTCAGCAACAAAGCTTTTATCAATCATGTTGCCAAAATAAAAAGGAGGAAGAATTATTCTGTTAAGCTTTGTATTCACCGTTTTAGCATGAATCACGCCACGTATTGATCCATAATTCAGAGACGCAATTTGAACTAAGAAATTTGGAGGAAAAACAACCTTGTTATTCTCTGAGAGCATTTCTATTGACTCTTTGGCTATTTCAAAGTAACTTGCCACCACTACTTTTAAAATTGTGGTAGACATCTGAGAAATATTCACCATAATCTTATTACATAACACACCATGCTCTTTGGCATATCCAAACATTACTTCTGTCTGAAAATGCAATTCTTCCACACCATCGTTAAAACTTTCCTCGAACGTTGCAAACTGTTCCGTTTCAATCTTTATATATTTATATAAAATCTGCTGATCCATATCTATGTTTTTTATGCTACACTATCTGTTGCAGCGAAAAATTCTCCCTTATAATCTATTTTCTTGGAATATTGTCCATCAAATACAGTATCCAAGGCATCCACCGAACATTTAGGCAACACGTACATTTGCGTATTAACATACGGGCGTGCTACCGTTATAATATTCTCACCTAACACTTTCTGAAGCTTACAGATGGTTTCAATGGTTAGGTTCTCATTTCCTTTCAGTAATTTTCCAATATAAGCAGGAGAAACCCCTAATTTTTCAGCAAGCGACTTCTGGGTTATACCAGAGTTACGCAAATAGTAGCGTATACACAGGGCTATATCCTGTGATATGCTCAACCACTCACGATTTTCCTCCCTTGCTTTTGCTTTTGCAATAGCCGATTCACTACGATTAACAGCAATAGCTGTAAGTTTGTCTAAATTAAAAGCCATAGTTGTATTTTATTATTCATTCATATCTTCACCGTCTAATACCCCATTTTTTCTCAACCACCGTCTTACTCTATCAATGTTTTGCAGCACATGGTCTTTAAGTCCAGGGGAATTTTGAATTGTATCTGCAAGTTTAATTCCTCCTCCTGTTATCAGATACACATTCTTTCCCATCTTAATTGCATACATTCTTAGCAAAGGTGGTCGCCCAGTACCATACGATTTCATTGGTTCATAACTCAATTCATATTTATATTTCCCCTCAAGATACTTAAAATGGTCATCCAAATCAGGTTTCTTTCCTTTTGCTGAGTTCTCGCACAATTTTTTCAGCAAGCTTTCCAACTCACGGGCTTCCGTTAGGACTTGTTTTGTAGCATCTTCAGGTTCAACAATTCTTTCCCATATAGCATTTTTTAGGAACAAGCTATTATCTTCCATAAATTGACATACATTCTCAACATCATTCCATTGTTGAAAAAGCCTATCATATTCATTCTCATCAGCCTCCTCATATTTTACACTATACAGGAATTTATCATATATTTTTACTATGTCAAGATCCACTACTTATAAGTTTATCATTGTTTGTTTACATATGCAAATGTAAACCAATTTATATAATAATGCAAGAAACAACCCCACGAATTGTTAACTCATAGGTTTATTTAATATGTTTTAAATCTTTTACCTTACTTTGTAGGTATTTGGTATCTGCCATAATTGTCCAACCGATTTTGTGGGTATGGCAGGGATGCCATACCCTCCTACTATAAATCTGAACGGTTCCACACACTCTTTTTCCCCCACTTCCAATTCACCCAAGAGCGAATTCTCAGCAAGAATCCCATTAAGTGACTTTCTTTGCTATACACCAACTGATACTTCCAACGATTCTTGAAGTATCGTTTTATCTTACTTGGCAAAGAATGTACATCCACAGATGTTGGATTTAGAATTTCAGCCAACATCCGTTCTTCTATATCCTTATACCTTGGCCAGTCAGGGAAACAATCAGAAGGAATACCAATATGGTCCATACATATTCCATTCAAGCAGCATAGGAATTTGAAATAACCTCCTTCAATTGCCAATGCCTTAACCCTCTCCCAATCTATCTGATTAGTATCAGAGTTAAGGTTCGCATTCTTCACCACCAAAGCATAGTCAACTATTTGCCTTAGATTAGCTCCACCATACACAAAGTGTCCAGCAAAATGTAAGGGTAAAAAAACAACATTAAACATTGTAGAAGGTAACCAACATCCATTTTCCTCATCAAGATGAAGATTCCTTTCAAGGTCATTCTTTAAGAACTCTTCCACCTTCAATAGCGAGAGGTGTTCTTGCTCACAAATCATAGAAGCGTGATTCTCTACGTGAATGCCATTAATGCTATATACACTATGCTTTTCCTCATTCTGTTTTACCTCAATGCCCTTCCCCTTTATCAATTCATCAGCATACTGTCCTTTGCCACAGAAGTAAACATCCAAATCGCCACTCCCTCGATGTTTAGGAATAGGATATAACTTCGACAGACCATATCCCTTCATCAACACCATCTTCAAGCCATGTTTAGAGAAGAAGGAAGCAAGTTCTTTTATGAACACCTTCTGCCGTTCATACTCTTTCTCTAACGTCATCACACTGCCAATCCACTTTATCAATACATTTCGTGGTGGCATAGCCCCATTAGATTTTAATTTATCAAGAGCATCTAAACATAATCCAAGAACCGATTGCTGTCCTGCTATCCGCATCAGCTTAAACCAATCGTTTTCGGATAGTGATGAAAATAAAGTTGTATCTGTAGATTGAGTGTTTAGACTATAATGTAGGAGTAATAAAATACGTTTACGATTCATTTGTATCATTTCAATCTTCTACCAGTAAACATTCCCACTATCGTTCCCCATCCATACGAGATATGCACACAGAAAAACATTATGAACAATGGTAACAGATATTTCCAACCATGTTCTTTGGCTGCCATTACAGAAGCCAATAAGTCACATGTAAAATACATGCACAAACCAGCTAATAATGCAAAGAAGAAAGGCAACCATACGAATGACAATAACACACCACATATAATACCTGCCACAAACAATAGAGGCACAAGATGACGTAAACCTATTGATTCTCTGTCTACATAAAACAAATGACCTATAGATTCTCCGTTTGCATACATCTGCTTGCATGAAGTGCGTAAAGTGGGACGAGCATAATATGAACTCACAATTTCAGGGTCAAAGTATACTTTATATCCTGCTTTGCGAATACGTGAATTATATTCATTATCTTCTGCGCGAGGTAAATCTTCACGCATTCCCCCTACTTTTTCAAATACATGACGAGGAAATGCACCAAACGGAACAGAATCAACATTATCAGGCTTCATTCCAACCCTAAAAGCCGAACCACCAATACCAAAGCGAGAATAGTTCAAAATGGCATTAGTCTTTGCCCATAAACTTTCGTTAAAAGGAAGAATTATACAACGTCCCCCCACATTACCTCTTGCATTATCTGCTTCCAATCCTTTAATACACTTTTCTATATAATCTTTATCATATAATGCATGGGCATCCAAACGCACTATATAAGGAGCATCAGATGACTTTACACCTATATTAAAAGCAATTGATTGTATTCTACCTGGATTATTGAGGAATCGTATATTCTGATATTTACGTTTATACTCCTTCACGATATCCTTTGTTCTATCCTTACTTCCGCCATCAACCACCATCACATCCATATCATTAAACGGATATGACTGGCTAATGACAGAATCAAGACAACGGGCTATAAACTTCTCCTCGTTTAAGGTAGGTATAACTACTGCTACTTTATAATTCATATTTCAACGTTTTCCTAATAATAATCTGATTTTATGCTGTAAACTCACTGGAATGTAACTACAAATCAAGTATGACATTTTAAAATCGTATTTCTTCCAATACTGATTAACTTCTGCCCAACTCATTCTCTTAAGTATTCAATCAATCTAGAAAAAATACAACTCAAATTATATTTTGGTTTCCACCCTAACATCATCAGTTTTTTTGTTGACAGACGTAACTTTGTTACAGGTGCATAACCCATATTATCATTAAGTTCCACACGTACAGTAATGGATGGATTAAAATTTACACGTACAAATTCTGCCATATCCTTTGCTGAAATGTAAGTATCTTCATTTGCTACATTATATGCCTCACCAGGATTTCCCTTTAAAAGAATAAAGATAATTGCAGAAATTGCATCTATTGTATAACAATAAGGACGTGCCGATTCTCCTGTAGTATGCAACACTATATCATTACCATATGCAGCTAATCTAGCAAATTGGGCTATCACACGATTATCATTCAAGGCTATTCCAGGACCTGTTGTTTGCGTTAACCTTGCAACCATTACGGGCACTCCATATTCTGCTGCATAAAGACAGCATAAGTTCTCTGCTGCTCGCTTAGCCATAGGATAGCTACTTCTAACAGCCATAACATCTAAGTAACCTTGTGTTTCCTCAAATACAGGATTCGACTCATCATAGATTTCTCCATATACTTCTAATGAAGAAAGATACACAAATCCCTTAATCTGTCGTTTACGTGCATAATTTAGAAGAACCTTTGTGCCAGAATATATGACATCAAATGTTTCTACAGGATGCTCTATGAAATATTTACTGGCCGTTGGTGCAGCACAATGAATGATAAAATCAATATCGCACAACGCATCATAATTGTAGCTAACTATATCGCATTCTATCAGACGTATATTTTCCAATTCATTCTGAGAGAAAATTCTTACAGCCTTCTTCAAGTCTCGAATAGGAGCAACTACTTTAATCTTACAATCTAACGCTAAAAGACAATGGACTAAGCTAGAACCTATTAATCCAGTTGCACCTGTTATCAAAATTGTACGATTATACAACAATTCCCTTAAAGGAAACGAAGACACAAAGTCTTGTATATCTTCACGTTGAATTTTATTCATTACCTTTTATTTTTATACTATAGAGTAGAATAACTATGATGAAAATACTTTCCCCACTCCTTATTAAAACACTTACTTGAATCTGTTGAAATAATCTTAGCAGGCACTCCTGCAACAACAGCATTTGCAGGAACATTCTTTGTTACAACAGCATTCGCACCTATAACAGCATTATCGCCGATTTGAATATTACCCAATACCTTGGCACCCGAAAAAATCACGACATTATCTCCAATAGTGGGAACGCCAGAATATTTACCATTAAAAATTCTACCAATGGTAACACCCTGATGTATGCTAACATTCTTTCCTATATTGACACTTTGTGCTATCACAATACAACTATAATGACAAAACATTACCCCCCCATCTACATTAGTAAGCAATGGTAACTGTATTCCAGTTTTTCTTTTTATGCCCAGATATTTGATTTTAATTAAAAATAAAAGGACCTTGGAGAAAACATTATTTTTTGTTGCTATATATGAGCCTAGTCTAAACCAAAAGCACACTTTAAAGGATTCTGAAACATAATAGCTTTTTAGTGCTGTCAAGCTACATAATCCTTTACTCTGACCTACAACTCTCGCCAAATCTGATTTCAATAAATCTTTAAATCTATCCCAATTCATTAGAATCCAAAAATTTGTTGGTTTTCATGCACCTCCACCATCGCTCTAAAAATAAAGAAATCAGTTGGTGTTGTTATTTTTATATTCTCCATTGGTCCAATAATAGTATTTATACTATAACCATATTCACTCATCATAGAACATGAATCTATAAAGTCATGTCTACCAGATTGTTGGGCCATATGGTGTGCTTTGATAATATCCATAAGTCGAAAACATTGGGGAGCCCTAGCAATAAGCGAATTCGCTCTTGTAGGAATAGACAATGTTCCATCCATTTGTCTTACAACAAAGGTTTCAGTAGCTGGAACACAGGTAATACAATTTCCCTTTTCTGTAACTGTGTGAACACAATCTGTAATAGTTTGCTCTGTTATGAGTGGGCGTACTCCATCATGAATCAATACATTACAATTTTCTCCATACGCCTTTAGAGCCGCAGCAAGCCCATTATATATACTATCTTGACCAGTTTCACCTCCTGGAACTATTGCCTCTACCTTATTAATCTCGAATTTTTTCAGTTGCTTTTTCAAAAATGGTATCCATGGCTCTATACATACACACACAATTCCATCAATTAGGGGGTGATTGTCAAACAATTCAAGAGTATAGATTATAACAGGTTTGCCATTGAGTTCCAAAAACTGTTTGGGACGCGATACCGTATTCATTCTTTTACCAGAGCCTCCAGCAAAGATTACAGCTATATTCTTCATTTCTTGTTTGTATTTAGAGAAAATTTATAAACGAAATGCCTTTCTCGTTTTTCTACAGGAGGTACTTGCATATAATTACCATAAAGCGATGTTAAATAAGCATCATAATTAGAAGGAATATTCACTTCAATACCCTCAAATACTCCCTTTTGAACAGGGAAAAAAACATCTGCAAGTTGAGTTTCGCCTATATAATGTTTTCTTCCTGTAGGAATTGTCAAATAGTTAGACCTTTTACTCTTGGCATTCAACCGATCAAACCACCATACCCATTTGCGATGTGATATAATACCAAATAAATGTCCAAGAAACATACGTTGCATATAGCGTTTCCTTCCCTCCTGTGTCTGCATCATAAACTCTTTATAACGCTTACTCGGATATTCTGTATAAAGAACACACGAACATACAGATTGAAGGAAATCAGAAACAGCCCCCTTAATTCTCCTCATAATAATATTATTTGGAGCATAGTCCATCGGAAATACGTCAATATATAATCCTTTTGGACCTGGTACTGTCTCACTAGTTATTTCTATATTGAGTGTATTCTTTCGGTAAACTTTTAAAAAAGGATTCTTACAATCTTTCCTTGCATTTGGAGCAGCATATTCGTACATATCTCCTAACTCACCTTTAGCAAGTAATAAGATCAACTTTTCATACGATAATCTAGGCATCATGATATCTAAATCATCATCCCATGGGATATAACCATTGTGCCGTACCGTTCCTAAGCATGTACCGCCACCCATCATATATACTAGTCCGTGCTTATCACACAAACTTGCAATATCTTTATACATATCTAAAAGAAGCGCTTTTTGCGCTTTTGAATCTTCATCAGAAAGTGTATTCAGACACCCCTGCGAGATTGCCACTTTATTCATAATTTGTGTATCTGTCTTCATATAACAAACATTATTCAATTAAATAATAATAACACTAATATATCTTAATAACTATAGTTAGCTAACTTATACGCCCAAAAATCATATCAACGGAGTGCCCCTAATAATCTTGTAATAAAGAAAAGCAACGAATATTTCTGAGGTCTTCTCAAATAAATAGAGATGTATGCTTTTATCAAACTAGTTTTATTAGCAATAATCTCCCTTTTTGTTTTACTTCTTGTATAAGCACTATTATCTCTGTACCTACGGTAATATATAGCATCTTTAGATGTAAAAGCGACCTTTTTTATTTTATCTGATATTAAGAACATAAACAAACTGTCTTCTCCATTCTTAAATCTCACGTCGTACCTTCTATCTTGTATGAAGCTCATTGGAATGAGCTTCATACATGGTCCAGAAAAGTATTTCCGAACCATGGATGTGAGTTTATTACATTTGTGTTCTATACAATAATTATAAGCATCAGTTACACCATATGATGACAATTGCTTCTCTATTTTTCCATCATTGAAAGCATAAGGATAGCACAACGAAACAGTATCTGAGGTAGCCTTTTCATATAATTCTTCCAAATACATCGGAGAAGTTAAATCATCATCATCAATGAATGTCACATATTCTCCCCTTACATTATCAAGGGCTATGTTACGAGCATTAGAAACTCCACCTTCATCAGTTTGGAAATACTGCACCTGTAAATCAGAATGATTTGAGAGCCATTCATTAATTTGTGTATTATACGGCTCATTGCAACCATTCAACACAAGTACAAGTTCATAGTCTGTCTTGGGAAAAGTCTGCTTATAAATTGAATCCAAGCACTCCCACAAATATGCCTGTGGCTTATATGTGGGAACAATAATTGATATTCTCATATGTCTTCCAATATTATCTAAGAATCTTATGAAGCATAAAACCTAAATTTATATTTATTCTAAAAAATAAGCCTTCAAGAATATATTTCAAGTTCTTAGAATGCATCATACATTTAAAAGACAAAGTTTTGCTTTTAAGCATTAATCTAACAGTCTCTTTATCTTTTGAAGACAATTCCCTATATCCATATAGTAGCGTATTAATATTCAGCCCTATGTTTCTATAAAAAGTATAGACACATTTTTTTTCTATATTAAGAGAAAATTTATATAGATTACAGTTAACAAACAATATATCATTGGCTCGTTTTACTGAGAACGAAGACATAATGCTTCCTCTTTGTCTCTGAAAATAATTATAACTAACAACGTCATCTGAAGTAATCTTTTCAGCCAAATAAACTACACGAGGTTTAAATTCTGAATCTTCATGATATATACCTGGTATAAATTTTAAATCATTATCTAATAAAAAAAATCGACGATAAATACAAAATGGAGCTGGAGCTGGTAGTCCACCTTCAAGTGTAACCTCAATACCTGATTTTACTCCTTTAACCAATATGGGGCTAAATTCTTTTATGGTATATGGTTCCAACCAAACATGACGATATTGTAATTGCAAAATATCCAAATTATTGGACAACTTAGAAACAACTCTTCTTAAACAATTTTCTTCTATCCAATCATCAGAGTCTACAAACCAAACATAGTCTCCTTTTGCATTACTCAAGCCTGTATTTCTCGCAACAGACAAACCTTGATTTTCTTGATTTATTATTATAATATTATTATACTGTTTAGCTATTTCTTCCGCAATTATAGCTGAAGAATCTAACGAGCCATCATTCACACAAATTATCTCGTATTCTTTTTTTGAGATATTCTGATTTTCACAACTAAGAATGCACTTCGCGAGAAATTTCTCCACGTTGTACATAGGAATTATTATTGAAAGTATCATTTTTTAATAAACGTTTATTTCTTGAAGAAGAAAAAAGTAAAACAATAGCCAACCATGTTATCTTCTGCGAATACGCAGACAAGAAAAACAATTGAAAAAGAACTAATAAAGATAGAAAAATCAATAGCAACATTTCATCATTATTTTTCTTGTTGAAAATTATTTTGCATGACTTTAATATTGTTATGAATATTACCATGTCAAATAAAAAGCCTGGGAAGAGTCCCATTTCAAGTAGAAAATCTATAAATGTATTATGAGCATAACCATTAGGAGTTGAACGCATTGCATATTCGGAGCCAATAGGAATTATGTATGCACTATTGGCTTCCATCTCAGAGAATGCCGTTTGCCATAATAGTGTTCTATGACTTCCACCTTCCATCTTATCTGATTGGAACCTACAAAGAATACTGTCTATTAGGTCTACATCAGGGTCTACCCATATTGGAAGAGATTCAATGTAACTTACTATATAGAAATATGAATATATCGCACAACATGTAATTAAGATTTTTACTGCTGCATAGATTTTTTTACTTGAATAGAAATAAAAAGCAATAACCAATAGAAATATCAACATACATCCTCTAGAACCAGTCCAAAAAATAAGTAGTATACTTATTATGATGTTTAGTATCTGAAGAATTCTAAAAAACTTTTTATTTTCTCGATTTAAAACATAAAAGACAGCTCCTATAACTGCTATTGACAAATAGATTCCACAAAAATTTGGATCATTATGAAGACCACAAAATCGTCCTGCTAACAATTCGTATTTGTTAAACACAACAGACAATATATGTGGAATTGAATACAATGAAAATATCAGACTATAATTGACTACTATACGCCTTTTTAACCCCATAAATTGTATAACACACAAAACAAGAGGTAACGTAAATAATGGGAATAATATGTTACTATTTAACAAACCTTGACAAATTGCCAACCATCCCAATACTATCGAGATAAAAATCGACAATTTTGATACATATAGTTGCTTTGGTTTAGAAAATAATAATATTAAACATATACAAACCAAAGGGAATATTATTAACCTGTAAACAGACAACACACCATCACCAATGTATTCTATTGAAAAAAGTATCAAAATTAATTGATAAATTCTACTAATTATTTTATCATTCATTTACTTTCTGTTTAATAGATTCAACATAAACCTAATTAAAGGATAAATACGATATTTAATTCCCATGAATCTAAGTTTTCTTCGAAGATTTATTTTATTATTAAGTAAAATTCGTGGGAAAATTTCTTTGTATGCACCAGCCCATTTTTTGTAGAGCTCTTTATCGAAAGAAGAACTTATTAAGATTTCTTTCTCTATGACTTTTATACAATCCAATTCATCGGAATATTTAGCAAGAGATTGATTTTTTCTTAAAAAACTCTCAACGATTCCAATATTAGACACCGATTGGTTAAATCTGTTTATAAGATTCTCATTTGTCATTACTTTGGTTAGTGAACTTGTATTATAAAAGTAGAAATAAAGAGGTTCATTGACATATCCAAAACTTTTGCTATGATAAGCAAGTTGAACAAGCAATGCATAATCCTCTGCGTTATTTGCTATAGGATATATTATTTCATTGTTATAAATAGATTTTTTAACAAGTTTATTCCAAAGCACAGAGTGAGTTTTTTTTAATAAAATAGAAGACATTGTCTCTTCAACCTTATCCGAGATATATTCATTCTTTCTTGCATGAGATATTCCATCACTTTCATAATAATCACACACTACAATATCATAATCAGCAGATACGGACTTCTTATACATCTTCTCATACATATGTACATCCACCCAATCATCGGAGTCACAATGAATGACATATTCACCTGTAGCATTCAGCATTCCCCATTTACGAACTGCTGCTTGTCCGCTATTTTTTTCCATACGATGAATCACAACTTGACTCTTGCGATGAGGATATTCTTCTAACACACGTTTTAGAATCTCAACACTCTTGTCAGGAGTACAGTCATCAATAAACAAGTACTCAATATCATCAAGTGTCTGCTCAAACAGACTACGAGCACAACGCTCAATATACTTTTCAACACCATAAACTGGTATTATTATACTTACTTTTGGCATATTCATTTTGTTTTATCATTTTATCAAGACATTATATTATGTATATACTTCAGTTTCTGTTCTATCTCTTCATTCGGTCTGAACGTGCCACGAACGAACTTTTCAAAGATAGCATAACTATCAAAGATTGAACATATATCCGTTGCGATGCTATTTGCTTCATATTCCGCTTCGGCAGGATCGTCCGTCTTTATTAGGTATGGCTGAATAAAAACACAGAAGGTAGCATAATCAGCTTCTGTGTTCTGATATTGATTTATCAATTCATCACACATAAGATTGGTATCAATACCAACATATTCATCACCTTCTCTGTAATAATTTTGAACATAACAACCCGATTTAAGGAATCTATTAAAAGGAGTTCCTTTTGGGGATATTTCACTTGGTGATGGCTTACCATTTATCTTTATGTATTTCGCTAACGACTTTCCTGCAAGCATTTCAAGTTGGTTCCTTTCAAATAAATCCAATGCAATATCATCAGGTTCGTAACCATCTGGGTATGCATTATAAAAGGAAGCTAAAAGATGATTTATCTTCTCGAGAAACTTTCCTTTGCTAATGGAATATTCAAACAAAGATATTAGCTGTTCTCGCAATTCAGCCACATCAACTCCTCCTCGTATCCAGTATCTATCCGATATTATCTGTCCAATGCCTTTATCACTCAACCTGGGAATGAACTCAAGCAACGCGCAGATATAATTGCGTATGACCTTAATATCTTTATATTCATGCATATAGTAGCTTCTAAAATGCTCATATAGCGAATCAAATGAGTCCTTCCTCCACATCCATACATTAACGCCATCTCGAACCACATCTAAATCGTCTGCTATCATAAGCATCTCAAATTCTGTGGCTCCAATTGAATTGCTTGGCAAACGATAACAGAAATAATTAGCATAGCTAAGTTGCGAACGCACTTCACGCGAAGTCAGTTGAGTTTCATTATTACTATAGAACAAATTCCTCAGAAGTTTGTCACTCGGAGTATTGCCTTTACCCTCATAAACTAACAACCTCGATTTTGACAATCCTCCTTTATTTAGTTTCAGCAAAGTCATCGGTTTATACATCAATGTGCGATGAATATCAGGATATGCAAAGTGTAAAAGCTCAATCCCGATAAAATCCTTTACTACAAAATCTTTAGTATGAGCAAGAATCGATTTTAGATTCAAGGCAAAGACATTAGCAAATCGTCGTGCCTGTCTAAAATTAGGGACAAAATCGGTGAATGACAATCCATCAACATTAAACAATTGCATAACCAATTGTTGAAGTCTTGCAGCCTGCCTTTCGTTAAGTGAAGCTATACGAACAACCTCTTCCATGAACACATCAAGCAATGTCTCATCCTCAAACTTCGGTAAAGATACCTCCAAATGAAAGATCTTCTGGATATATTCTTCTGCACGTTTAATGTTCTTTGATTCGTTTAATACATTGCAGATATAATCACGGTCATAGGCAACGACAAACACAACATTACGAAAGTTTGCTGTAATTCGGATAAGTCTTAACACCTCAAACAATTCATTCCCCTCTAATCGGTCAAGATCATCAATAAAAATGGCAAATGGCTTGGAACCATCTATAGTTATAGCTTCTTCTATTTTGTCCTTAAGCGATTCAAGCGTTTCTTCCTTCTTGCTCAAAGGAAGTATCTTGGCAAGAAAAGTAAGAGCCGGATGAATATCTGCATCAAGAACTATATCTTGGTATTTTTGAATTGCTTCATGCAACGACTCATCATTATTCTCTGTTTGTTCACGCATCAAAGCAAAAAACTGTGATATAATCTGTTCTTTATCTGTACATGTCCAAGGATTGAATGTAACCACTCGATAATCAGCATTCATTTGCTTCTGCATACTCTTGAGAAAAGAAGTTTTACCACTACCCCAATTTCCAGATATACCAATCGCAAGCGATTCTTTCTTCAAACGATCCCGTGGCATAAGCGCCAACAAATCACCTACATAATTATCCCATCCAGTTTGTCTAAGTTCGCTATATACACCATCCATACAATATCCCTTTCTGTCATCTACATTAGAGATATTAGCATTTTCTGCATTGAGCCATTTTCTTGCTATTGCTATTATATCTATAATAAGTATTGCTATCAATGATATAATCAGAAACGCCCCATAATCTATGTCTATAAAAAACACTTTTGCAAATATCCAAAAAGTGTTTTTAAAAAGGTACAGAATGGCAAAAACACAACCTATACCTCCCAACACACTGCCATTACTCTGAAATACTTTCTTTCCTGTAATAAAGAAGAAGTATACCAATGTTAGGGTGAATAGAAAATTGAACCAGTTGTTTGTTGTACAGACTTTATATACATAGTTAAACAACTTGCCTACCCACATTTGGCTTATATAAGTCTCTATATCACTTCTCAAGGCATAGAAACCAGAGAATAATAGAGTTACAAGGAGTGAATAATATGATTTACTCATTAAGATTAGTCAACAAAAGCTTCTTACACTCTCTTCTCTTCTCCTCCAATATCCCATTAACCATAGTCCAATCTATAGGTTTTGAGAAATCCACATCGTCAAGATTGTCTGCATCAAGGAGTCTGTCTTCAAGATGGAACATCTTTAGTAATGAGGTGAAACGACTCATTCCTCGACTTACATTACCGATAGCCCAAAATGGCTTATTAAAGATGATGCTGAACACCATACCGTGAAAGCTATCTACAATGGTCATATCTGCTTCCATAAAAGCACGAAGCCATGTGGTGACGCCAGGGAATACACAATCCCCAATGCGATTCTTTACATCTTCTTTAGTTCTTGTCTCAGTTTGGCACTTTGGCAATACTTGAAAAGCCTTTAACCCCTTAGCTTTTGCAACTTTCTGTATAAACACTGATTTCTTTGCATCTGGGTCAAGGATATAGTTGAAAAGTGTGCCATTAGACTTTGGCTCTTTTTCCTTTTCTATCAGTTGTATATACTCCTCCTTAGTCAGAAGCATTGTAGGGTCAAGCACGTGCACGGCATCAACACCAAGATTTTCTTTACAGAGCTTTACTCCCGAATCTTCTCGAACAGATACCATGTCAAACTTCTTAGCTAAAGGAACACAAACTGCTGTCTGTTGTGGAGTAAACTCCCATTTATCTGTTCCAAAAGAAGCTGCATAAGCTATACGTTTGACTTGTTTGTCTTGCACGAAGTCAAGAAACATAGAAGGAAGAAAAGCATTATAGCATGGACGCCAACACTGATCACTACCAACTACATAAGCATCATATTTTCCCTTTGCAGCTTGACTTACAAATCCTTCATACGAATGTATAGTTTCTGTATGATTGATGTATGTATTGATAAAATGATGTGTATTGCGTTGAATAATAGATTTCTCTTTGTCGTTAGGCATATACTTTAACAAAGGATATCTATTAGGAAGAAGCGTATGCAATACCTGTACTTTCATTCTATACAACATGGCACGGAATCCACTGCCACCTCCCCAATCTATAGTCTCCACCTCATGTCCTGCTCTAACAAGTGTCTGTTGTAAAGCATAGTTCTGCAGCAGTCCTCCATAGTTAGAATGAAGCGGTTGAGTTAGTATTCCTATTTTCATTTGTTCAATCTCTTTAAATTAATAGATTCCCGCCCATATCATATAGGCAATCCTGTATTTTCTGTTTTGTTGCTGCGTTATGACCGATATAATGACACATTCTATCCAAAAGTTTATTTAATCCCCATTCTTTACATTGTATCTGCCCTTCATTATATGAATCACGAACAAAAACTTTGGGATTGCTGTAATAAATATTGCCATTGTACTCAAAAGAGTTGAATTGTTCCCAAAACAATATGGTAACTTCATTAGATGTTCCATTCTTAGTTACCCTCACTTTGTATTCAACAGTTCTTACTTTTTCATAGTCCACAATAACATTCTTATGTATTCTACCAAGTAGCTCTATTTCTTCTATTGTTTTCTCCAACTCTCTACGATAGAAAGGAGTCTCTATGTCATCATGAGAGAAAGGATTTAATAAAAGTTTACGGTCATCTTGCAGATGTGCAGCCAATGATTCTAAACCTAACAATTTAGCATACCTATTTCCAAATATTTCTATCATCTTGCTTAGGTTGCAATAACCTTGTTCAAAGATTATCTGTAAGATTTCATTTTGCGAAAGGATGTTCTTCAAAATCTTCTCGGCAGCCTTTCGTAGAGCATTCACAGACGCAGGAACCTCCAACATATGAAGATGAGCTTTTGCTTTTGCTATATAGCTTTCCTCTAAGACAAGTACTGGTTGAAGGCAACCTACATCATCTTTCTTAACATATAGATTAAAGGTTGTCCAATCATTAGTTTTTCCAAGTTGTTTTATCTCACTCATAACCAAATGGAAAAATGCTCTGTCATGAGTAAATATGAAAGTTTGAAAACGACTTGAATATGTCAATAACTGCTTTATTATCATTCTACGAAATGGCATATCAAGACTTATAAGCAAATCATCAATGAGAAGAACAGAAGGAAATTCATCTGTTGTAGCATGATCTTCCAATATTGCCAAACGTAAGGCTAATGCCATACATGTGATTTTCGCTTCATTAAAGAAAGAACGCGGATGTTCTATCAACGCATCATTAACCAATAGCGACGAAGTCACCCTCGCTTTCAGATATATCTTTGGGGATTCAAGTGCCGCACTATATTTTCTATATCCAATATTCCTATTGAATATAGCATCACTAACCGTCAATTCTATTTTTGCTTCAATATGAAATACATTTTCTATTATGGCGTTTGCTCGCCAAACAAGAATTTGCAACTTATTATTAAGCAACCTATTAAAAAGTGAAATGCGTTCTTGATAAGCCCTGTATTGTGTAGTTCCACGGTTAAAGCTAGAATATTTCTTCTCATTGCGCGGAATAACTCCTTCTGTATTAATAACTTTCTTGATGTATCCCCACCATTCACCAGCATTCAATATATTGGTCGACGTTTCGTCGTCTATTTTTTGGTATGGTTCATCAAAATCAATATATGGAAGAATCTCTTTTTCGAATATACTGAATACCTGATTATCTTCACTATTTTTAAAATCAAATAACGAAGATAGTATCTTGTAATTCAAGAAATCACTCGACATGGCAGTTCCACGCATAAAGCGCAGCGTTTCCTCATTTGCAGGATAGTATTCCACATCAGAGTCTACTATGCTTTTAGTTTCGCTATTACCATCATGAAAACTTATTTTTATGTAAGAGCCTTCACGTTCATTCACAAATCTATTTCTTAGATTTTGGGGATGATTTGCGGTAAAATATTTCTGAGCTTCTGCTTGTTCTTTTGCATAAGCTTGAAAATGAGTAAACACACTCCAATAAATAGAACTTTTTCCTGCTCCATTTTCTCCATAAAGCAGGATGTTTTTTCTATCAATATTTAAAGTGAATGTATTTTTGAAGAACTTGAAATTCTTGACTTCTATTTGATTAATTCTCCAGCTCATAAATCCGTTTTGTTTTGTTCTGCAAACCGCATAAATTCCAGCATATAAATCCGGTATTTTGCCATTTCATTTACGATACCATCATTATTAGAACCTATAGCTTTTATCAATTTCTCTATGAGTTCTATCTGTTTATTCGGAGTATCTTCTGCAAGATTAAAATCAAGCATTATTGCGTCTGTATCCTGTTTCCACTTCTTTAAAACAGAAAAATTAGCCTTTTGGAAAAGGTCTGGCATAATCATTTCCATAACCATTGCATCGCGCACCTGAGAAAGGAAACTCAATAAACCAGTTAATGCAGATATATCTTTCCCTAGTCTATTTTCATATACATATATAACTTGAGTTAAACATTCAAGATAGACGCAACATTCTTTGTATATATCCTCCCATCGTATTACTAACTTTCTTAGATTTGCAATAGTTACATTACCTTCTAATTTTCCATTTGTTGTTTTGTTTAGAAGGAATAGTTTACCTATTGATGAGTTTATGTAAAATTCTGCATATTTGGCATCAAAATGGTTGTCATTTTCGAAAAGCAGTACATAAGCTGTTTTCTCAGTACATACAGATGTGGCAACCATCTTTGATTGACAAATTTCTTTTTCGATGTAGACTTTTATACAATTATCCCATTCATGCTGAGTATCTAAATATTTTCTATAAGTCATCACTATAGCACCTGTTTCCAACCTCATTTTAGAAGGCAGAGGCTTAATGAATGGTGACACCTTATAGTTAATTCTTAGATTCCTACTTATAAAAGGTTTGCTATGCTGTAGTTCATGTACATATACAAAATGCTCCTCGTTCAGAATATCATAGTAAGATTGACCTTTTGAATCAAAACAAGTCTTCATCTTCTGAAGATAATACTCATTCCTGTCTACGTGACGGCATTTTATAACCTCGCCAGGGCGTACCACATCAGCTGCTATTACAGGATCATAATATATAAACCTATCCTCTTCGCCATCAATCTTTACAGGGCGTATCTCAGAAGACGGAACAGTTATATCAACATTTCTTAATAACACAAATTCACCATCATCTAGAAATTTATCTATGAAAAATATATTTTGAGGAAAAAATAATTTTGATTTTATCTTATCAAAATATTCGTTCCTTAAACGTACTATGTCATTCTTTTTAAAATTCATATAACATGTTAGCAGTCAATTTAGGGCATACCCCAAAGAGCAGGCACTTTTCAGTGCCTACCTTTATTGACTTTGTTAAAAATTCGATTGTAAATTAACATTGTGGACTACTCCAGTCCGATACAAGAGGGTAAGAGTGAAGGATAATCCTTGCACCCCTCAAATATTTTTTTGAAAAATTTACCAAGGTTGTTCCAAACTGAACAGCCGTGAAGTTTCACCATACTAATGATACTATGAACCTGTATGAAATTTCTTTTCAAAAAGCATACAGCCAACTTTATCGTACATAAACTGCGGACTAAACACAACCTTACGACGAGTATCTTTGCATAAGATAGGCTGCACCTAGGCATAACATTCAAGCGAGCTTGATGTCCTGCTCTCGGTTTGCACTATCTTTGTACCATTTTGAAAAGATATTGTAAGGTACATTATTGTTCAGACAAAATGACTGAAGGGATTGACCATGAGGTAAAGCCTCTGTTTGGTACTTGAAATAAAAGCGTTCTAAATCTTCGTTGCTGTACATATTTTTAAAATTTTTGTTCAGCGCAAAGATATAAACTTCAGAGGTAAGCCCTAATTTGACTGCTTACTATATGTATTTGCATACATAATATAGACCTAATTTATATATTGGTAAACCTTAATCTCAAGATTTAATCAACTCTGTGTTTGCTGATTCTGTATTTTTATTTTCATTCAACCATTCCCAAACTGCTTTGTTTAAAAAGCCCCAATATGAATCATCTGACATTTCTAAATCTGCGATAAATATATCATGTCTATTGTCGGCTTCTAATAATTGATTGAAAAGTTGTTTAGAACAATCACTATACTTAACAAGTAAAAGTCCCTCTTTTATAACACAATACTTGATTTTCAGATTAATTAATTTACTCTCAATTAAAGACTGATTTAATCCGATTGAATCAAAATATACAATTTTTATATCACTCATTACTTTAAATCTTTTATTTTAGCTTCTACTTCATTACACATTTCACTTAATCTATTACACCAAAGACCAGACCAAACATACTTTATTTGAAATGTTTTTATTATCTTATTTGGTGTCTGCAAGCAGTATTTTACGACCCATGTCCCTTTTTTGCTTTGATTTCCTGCTAAGTTATGTCCTGCGATAGAAAAACGCAGGGGAGATTTTTGTTCTCCATCTGGAGTTCCAGAAATTGCACTAGGGTATATTCTCGCTAAGATAATTTCTCTACTTTCTTTCTCTCTTAGGTTTATTTTCTTTATTTCAGGATTTCCCCAAAACAATATAGGATTAACCCCTTTACTTATTTTCTTTAGCTTTTTGTTATCTTCTGCATAAGAAACTTCCTTTATTACTAATTGCAGCTCATTTAGTTCCCTACTTCCTATATTTTCTAAATTTAATGTACACATATATACTTGCACCGAAGGATTTGGCAAACTACGTGTATCACCCAAATCTTCTGTAAAACCATCATTTATAATGCTTGTAACACATTTGGGAGAGAAAATTTTGTTTTTTATTTCTGTTCCAAATAAAGCAACAATGATTGTTCCAAATGTTGCAAGTAGCATTAATGGCTGTGACATATAATAAACAAGTTCTGGTATACCATATTCCTTCTTTAAGCTGACACAGCAAAGAGAATTTGCCATCATCATATAAAGAGAATACAATATAAGCCCAAATACTAATCCTATAATAAATATAATAAAATTTTGATTTTTCATTTTTTATGTCTACTCCTTTTTTCTGCTATACTATAATCCCGGACTTAAAGCAACTCTTTTATCTTAAAATTAAATTCCTTTATTTATCACTTTACTAATATTCTTTTAATCCTAAACTTCTTCCACCATCAGCAGCTATATTTTGACCTGTAATAAAAGATGCTTCATCTTTACATAAGAAATTCACGACAGCTGAAATGTCTTCAGGTTTTCCATATGTTCCCATCCAGTTTGTTCTACCAAGGCGTTCCATTGCATCCATAGTAACCTCTCCTCTTTGAACAATACCTGGAGCAACACCATTTACAGTAATGCCATATCGTCCAAGCTCTTGAGCCAAAGATTTTACGAACGCAATACTGCCACCTTTACTGGCAGCATATTCACTATAACCAGCTTTACCTTGAAGACCAATAACAGAAGTAATATTGATGATTCGTCCATACTTATTTGAAATCATGTATTTTGCAGCCTCTTTTGCACAAATCATAGCTCCACGTAGATTTATATTAAGGATTTCATCAAACACTTCTATACTTTGATCAATAACATTATTGGCTTTTCCCCTTGCACTTCCACCAGCAGAGTTTACAAGAATATCAATATGACCATTATTCTCTGCTGCTATCTTCTCAAAAGTTTTTTTTATAGATTTTGCATCCAATACATTAAGTTGAATAGCTACAGCAGTTTTATCTGCTGCAGTTATTTCATCTACAATAGGTTGTGCACTTGTTGGCCGTGAACCACAAACATACACCTTTGCTCCTTCAGCAGCCAGTCGGAATGCACATGCACGTCCTATTGCGCCAGATTCTCCTGTTATAATAGCAACCTTGCCTTTTAATTCTTCATGCTCAGCAACTTTTATTATATATGGACGAGTCACTCTAAACGAAGCATAATGTGAACGTAAGAAATTACCTATTCTGCTATTTAAATTTACTCTGTTAATAACACGCTTAATCAAATTCATATCTTATTTCTTAAACATTCGTGACAAACGACCACTTACTTTCTCTCCAAACGAACGTTGATCTTGACTATGTATATAATCACCAATACAATAGCGATCCTCTGAAAGGTTTGTAAATACTTCAAGTAATACAGGCTGATTGATACTTTCATCAAGCAAAACATTAACTCCAGCATCAACCTCTTCCTTATTCTTTGCCGAGAGATACTTAAAGCCAAGCGATTCAACCCAACCTTTTGCCGTTTTTGTTTCACCTGCTGCAAGATATATGGGCAATCCTTCGACAGGAGTATTTCTTGGCTGGTCGTACATCACCGCACCACCTTGATTATTAATCAGAAGTATTCTTGTTTTATTAGAGAGGTGACGTATAGATAAACTATTCATATCATAGAAGAATGATAGTTCTCCAGTAATATAAAATAATGGTTTATTGCTATCAGCGCCAAATCCTACTGCAGTAGACATACTACCATCAATGCCATTTACGCCACGATTGCAATTTACACGAATACTTTCCTTTATTGGAATATAATGTGCCATGCGGATTGTTTGACTATTAGCCAACTGAAGATCACAATTTGCAGGAAGCTGACTCATTAATTTAGTAATGGCATACAGCTCGCAATATTGCATTTGTGGGAGTGTTGGAATGTCAGCAATAGCCTTCCATTCAGCAAAATAAGAACCATTAGTCTTGCTTTCACAATTTTCAGAAAGCATATTAAAGAAATAAGTCTCTGGCATTTCAAAGATGTCTGTAAGAGTGTGGAATGGATCGCATACCTTATCCTCAAATCCTACTTGCCAATGTTCTGCTTTACCATTCTTAAGATATCTCTTTAACTCGTTATTGAAAATATAATTAGCACCAATTGAAATAACCACATCTGGTTGCAATGCAGGGGCTTGGTTCTCTTTCATGATGCTCATAGTTATTGTTGTATTGATAATAGCATTTTTTGCATGACAATTGGACATTTTGTCAGTGAGTACGGCTACATTATACTTTTCAGAAAAAGTATTCTCTGCTTTTTCCACTTCTTTAAGAGGATACACAGCCTGTCCCCAAACAACCATTACCTTTTTGCCTTTCAAACGAGCTGAAATAGTTTCCCATTCTGATGAGGACATTGGCAATTGATGCAAAGTAATCTTACGAGCGTCAGGTAGTGATTCTACATCATAATTAGCACCATGATGTGCAGCAAATGGAATGTTAATATGAACAGGACCACGGCCATGATGATTGAGTTCTATAAGAGCCTCGTTAATGATTCTGTTGCAATACCATTCATCTCTTGGAGTATCAATTACGGGAAGTTGACAATGGTATTTTGTACAATTGATAAAAGTGCTTGCTTGATCGTACATCTGATCTTCACACTGATTAAGCAACTCTGGAACACGATCACTTGAAAGAACAAGCAAAGGCAGACGCTGATAAAATGCTTCTACAATGGCACTTCCATAATTCATGCAAGCTGTGCCAGATGAACATGTTACCGCTACTGGTTCTCCACTTTCTTGTATAAGTCCAAGAGCAAAGAAAGCAGCACTACGCTCATCAACTACAAGATACAGCTTGAAGTAATTGTCAGCTTGGAGCGTATTCACCAACTTGTTGTGGCGACTACCAGGAGATACAACAATCTTCTTAATCTGAAATTTCTTCAACAAAGCTACGAGCTGAAGAACCATTTTATCATTTACAAACATACTATTGAAATATTACTTATTTTATTGTTATTTACGAATTCGAGCCATTATCGGCTTTATTATAGCTTTACGTTCTGATGCTGTTAAAGCAATGTATAATGTTGATAGAATTACACATACAACACTAATTCCTCCTACTAAAATTGTTGTTAATATGGAAGGATTTAATATTAAGTGTAAAGCTGTAGGAATGATTGACGAGAGCACAAAAACTGCAAGACATATAGCAAGAACCTTTGTCAAAAACTTTCTTATACTTAGATTTACACTTCTACATACAAACCATATACGAATACCTTGCAGAATAATAACAAGTGCAAGATAAACATACATAGAATATTCTGCTCCGCAACCTAACTTAAAAGCTATCCAAACAAATGGAATATGTAACGCACCAATAAGGGTTAGTGTTATTTGATAAGATTTTATATTTCCTGTGGCACCTTTTGCAGTAGCCAATAGACTACTAAACGAATTTACAAGAGAAATAAGCAAAACCAAACGCATGAAAATAACAGCATAGTCTGGTACTATTCCTAACCATACCTTTAAAACAGTAGGGGCTTCAAGAGTGAGTGGAATAACAAAGAATGCCATTAAACAAAACGCCATCTTGCAACCTCTGACAATAAGATTGTGCATTTGTTCATACTCACCAGCTGCGTAAGTTTTTACCACCTGAGGATTAAGAGCCACAAGGAAGTTATTAGCAAATTGGGTCACAATACCATTAACTTGATTCGCAATACCTTGTGCTGCATTTATTGCTACGGTAAAAAACATATTTATAACGATGGCAATTCCTTGTGTATGAAGAATATATCCTAAGTTACCAAAAACCGTCCATCCTGAAAATGACAGCATATGCTTCATCACAGGTTTGTCTATCTTTGCAGTTGTTCTTCGACATTCTGTAAAATGCCTTATTCCATATACAGCATAAATAGAACAGTTAATGACACCGATAACAAGCATAAGGAATGCATAGAATATCAGTTTGTCAAATGGAGACCAGATTATGGCAAATGCGACTATAAGCTTTAAGGATGCCTCCAGAATGCTTATATAAGCAAAAGCCGACATTTTCTCATGTGATATTATTGCTGCATTATATGGCACTGTAAATATTCCAAATATAGCAGCAAAAACAGAAAACTGGTATACCCAATTTGCTGCTTCCATACGTAATGCCGGTATGTTCATATGGCTGTTTAGAAACCATAATCCTACTGTTTCTGCTATAACTAATACTGCAATAGCAACAAACACATGTATCTGCTGACTTGTGGAGAATACTTTATTAAGAGCGTTTTGATCATTCCTACCCATTTCAACGTTCATAAAGCGTTGAGTCCCTCCTGCCATAGCACTATTCAGAAATGAAAGAATTACAACGATTCCTCCTACTACATTGTATATACCATAATCATCCACTCCGAGCTCTCCCAGAATAACTCTACTTGTATATAGATTAATTACTAACAACAAGAGCATTCTGAAATACAACATTAGAGTGTTCTTGGCTATTCGTGTGTTGTTGTTTGATTGATTTGACATGAGTTCTTATTGCATTTTTATACTTAATCTACAAATCTTTTTATACAGTCTCTTGCTTTTTCAGGAAGATTTGCAAATGCTTGATTTACGATTATACCTTGCTCATCAATTGATTCTATGTAATCTTCCAATACTTCTATATCCTCAAAAGACATTCCATATCTCAACATCCAAATATACTTCGGATTGTAAGTACCGAATTTTATCAAATTAGCCATTTTTTCGGCTCTTTTATCCTGACAGCGCTCATTGTATTTGATAAATGCAGCATAGAAAATATCGACAAGATACAAACCTATCAGTTTGTCTAGATAATCGTATGTATCGTAAGTGATAATGTCATAATCTACATTCTTGGCTTTAAATCCCCTTGGAAATAAAGGGATTGCATTAAATAATTTGTTATTAGGAAGTTCTTCATACTTTTGGGAAAATCTTGCTAATAATTTTTCAGTTGACTGACCAAGTCTTTCTAATTTAGCACGTTCTTTTTCACAACTTACATAAGCATATCTGGAATGACATATTGTGCTAAATGTACGTCCTTGTATTCTCCAAATCATAATATTGAAGGCGGTTGTGAGAATAGATTTCTCACCTTGTTGTAATGGACGTTCCAAATAATTCGAATATAATCGATGAAAAGCTTCAACGACAGCTTTTCTATCTTCCTTGGATAGATTAACATTGCCCTTTTCATTTATATTATTGAAAAGTCTATCAAGTACACATTTAATAATATCATTAAGAGCTGTATCTGAAAGTTTTGCGATTTGGTTCTGTGTAAGATTAAATTGATCAGAAAATGTGTCGTTAAGAATGGCATCCTTAAAATCTTTATCATCCTCATTCAACTCCCCATCATCGTCTAATTGCGATTGCTCATTCAGACTGCTGGGTTGTTTCAAGGCATCTCTAAACTTTGACACTTTTGAAGATGCTATGATAACAATACCATAATCTATTTTTCGTCTTCGGCTTGAACGTCCAGCACGTCCAATGAGATTTTTAACAGCCAAATGCTTGCTGCTTTCCAATCGGTCTATATAAACTATATCAAACGGCATATTGATACCTTGTTCAAGCGTGGATGTTGCAAAACATATCCTACAAAAGTGTTTCCTTGTGAACTTTTCAACAAGCATTCTTGCTTTTAATGGAAGAGAACCATGATGAATGACAATACCACGTTTCAACAAATCTAGCATTTGCGAATAACAATTTTTATAAGCAATTGTTTCTCCACCAGTAAAATCTCTTAGTTCCTTGATAATTTCAGCAAGTTCGGAATCATCTGTTATTTCTGGGCATAAATTAATATACTTACTGAATACATTTAGATAAGCATTGCTGATAATTGAATTCTTGGAAACATAGAACAAAACACTACCTTTTGCATTAATACATTTTGCTATCGGGTCATAATCACAAGTAAGTTGGCTGCTACCAAAAGTTGCAACCTCACTTCCAAAATAACGAAAACTTTCATCAGGTCTCTTGCACATAAATATCTGCCCTACATTTCTTTGATCATAAACTTGCGAGATTGATTGTTCCTTTGGCAAAGCATTCTTGGTAATCTGAGCTTCAGGATTAGAAACAAAGGGATGTGCAAAGATGATTTTCGAATCTGGCAATTCTCTATAGCAACGTCTTACGATTGCATCGAAATACAAGCCTCTTCTTCCTTTTTCGTCCGTAAGTTGTGCTTCATCAAAAAGAATTACATCGATAGTAAATAGCTCTTTTTGTCTGAACAAATCCTTGCATCGTTCTGGAGTAAGAATAAAGATACTCCTTTTACACTTCACAGTATTGATTTTATCAACATATGTCAAGATGTTTATGGACTTGTCAGGTATTTCTTCACACAACCTAAGATAATATTCATTGATTAAAGCTCTGGAGGGAACAACAACAACAACATCATGTTCGGATTCTTTGATAATAGAGAATAGCACATGTGATTTACCAGTACTGGTAGGTGCGGAAAAACTAAATATTTTATTATCCTCACTATTAGTTAAAATACTTGTTTGGACAGGTGTGTATTTCTCTCCATAATGTTCTGCAATACATTCCAAGAACATTTTCTGTACGCACCCTTGCAATGACTCTGGAGAATTTATACTTTTATAAAACAGTCCCATATACAGAATGATGTCATCAATATGCTGCTCTATCAAATTAGGGTGGAAGATAGAAATATAAGACAATATCTCATAATCAGTTGCATCAATAGGTCCTAATTTATATATTTTCGCAAGAGTCTTTCCAAGCATGACTTCTGCAAAATCTCTATTCTGTAAATCTTTTATTTTCATAAGTCAACAGCAATTGCTATAAATTTTTGATATTGTGAAAGTTGGGCATAATTCTTATGTCCTGTAACTTTAGGAATGATCTCTTTATCATCAGACGTGTTTGTGGAAAATGCCGCAACATATCCTTTTATACCATTATTAGCATTATCCAATGGGGTTGGAGACGGCATAAAATCTCTTATCTCAAATAAATCTTTCATGTCCTTTTTATCTGCGATAAACTCGGGTATTTGATTGAGAGCGGAGTTATAAGCGTTTGTTTTTGCTACATATTTAGCTTCTCCAAACATTAATAGTGTTCCATCTGGTGTTACTGTATGAAAATCAAAACCAGGATTACCATCGATTTTCTGTTTAAACAACTCGGCAATAGGCATGTTCCAATAACCATAATCTTCAACTAACGTTCTTCTTGATACTTCTGAAACCAATTTTTCTCCAGTATCACGATTGACAACAGGATTAATCCCATTATCAAAATTCGATGCTATCCTTTGAATCGTCGGTACAGTCCTCGCAGTTACAGAAGCAGTCATCCAATCTCCTTTAGGAAAGAAATGATTTATCCAACTGGCATCAATTAAAGATTGATAAATACTTCGCAATGTTACAGTCTTGTCCGTAACTTTTACCCTAAGAAAATAACCATTATTTGGTAAATTCTGTTCGGTAACCACTTCAAATCCTCTTGGATCGCTCATAATGTAAGTAAGCAGTTAGCAGTCAATTTAGGGCATACCCCAAAGAGTATGCACTTTTCAGTGCCTACCTTTATTGACTTTGTTAAAAATTCGATTGTAAATTAACATTGTGGACTACTCCAGTCCGATACAAGAGGGTAAGAGTGAAGGATAATCCCTGCACCCCTCAAAGATTTTTTGAAAAATTCACCAAGGTAGTTCCAAACGGAACTGCCATGAAGCTTCATCGTACTAATGATACTATAGCTTCCATTTGAGCACCTAAATCACTTCCAAAATGAAATGAGTTGTTGCGTGCTGTAGGTAAGCACTTTATTGTTCAAGAAAAATGACTGAAGGGATTGACCATGAGACAAAGCCTCTGTTTGGTACTTGAAATAAAAGCGTTCTTAATCTTCGTTGCTGTACATGCTTTTTAAATTTTTGTTCAGCGCAAAGATCTGAACTTCAGAAGTAAGCCCTAATTTGACTGCTTACTCTACTGCTGTTACATGATGATGTTGAGATAGCAATGTAGCTATGCTCAGTCCCACGTAGCCAGTACCAGCTATTGCGACTTTGATGTCTTTAAAATCACGCATATTTTTTTGATTTAGTTTTCTCAATATGATTATGTGTTTTCACATTAAATTATCTTGCTCACACTTACATTATCAATCGCACGTTGATAAATATCCTTGGTCATTTTCAAGGAAGGTACTACGGACAGATTGCAACGTGTAGCTATTAGTTTCAGGGCTTTTGTGATATTTTCACGAACCCTTCCGATTTCTCGACTTTTCGTTATCTTGTCGTCGGATTTGATGATAGGGAATAGGTAGTCGGTGGTCGATGGATAGCGGTCGGCTATTGCTTGCATGGCTGCGTCCCATTGTACTGTGACGATGGGTGGGGTGAGCACTTGTGAGGTGTAAGTGAGCGTGAAACCTTTGAGGTCGCTTTTCCTAATATGGGCCAAGTCTGTAAAACTTATTCCTCGGCAATAGATGCTGAAGAAGAACATGTCACGGGCAAATGTCTGTGACCTGGAGTCTGACAGGTCGGCATAGCGCATTCTGCGCAATTCTTCCTCCGTAAGCAACTCGCATTTCTGTTTGGATGGCAAGGGCAGCTTTATGCCACTCAGCAATGGCAGATGTGGGGCAATGGCTTCTTTCTCCGCTTCTTTGTAGAGGGTATGAATCTGGTATAAATAGAGGCGAACGGTTGATTCCTTGCGCCCATTGGCCATTAACCATCCTTTGAACTGTGTCATCATTTCTGGTGACAGCTCTCCGAATGTCAATTCTTCTTTGCCCAAGAATTTGGACAGGCATTTGAGTGCCGCACCACGGTTGTTGGCGACATCACATCTGCCAACTGCTTTGTCTTTGGCTATTTTCTGACGGGAATATGCGAAGAAGTCAGTTTCCATTTTATTTCTCTAAGGTGTACTATTCAAACAGATAGCCGTAGTTGGTTTGCAACGCCTCAAATTCTGTTTCGCAGCGATTGTGGAGTTCTTTGTCGCTGTTCTTGAATATCTTTATAGCTTTCTCGATCTCTTCCTTTACGGTTCTTCCTGCTTCAAAGATGGGTCTCAACTCGTCCTTGAAATAGTCAATGAAAGGTGCATAGTAGTAGCCTATCTCTTCTATCATGAAATAGAAAGTGTCATAGGCATCTTTCAGATCCAGTTTCTTGTCTCTTACATCTGCAAGTGTCTGAAGACGGAGTATTTCTATGTTTTCCACCTGAGCTGATACCTCTTGGGCTGTCTTCACTTGATGAAAGTAACGATCGATAAAGGCGTTGCGCTCATGCAGGTTGCGCTTGTAGAACAGCTCTCGCTCTTTTTTGTCTGCCTCGTTCTTGTTTACTTCCTCAAAACGTTCGGCATGTACGCCTGATAAGGCTACTGCCATTCCACCGACATCCATGACGAGCTTGCGGTCTCGGGCTATGCGGATGACATAGCCTTCAAGTCCAGCATATTCACCTGTCACGATGCGAAGTAGGGTGCGGTTCTTGGAATAATAAACAAAAGGACGAAGAAGGAAACGGAGTCGTTCTGGCTCGGTTTCTGCCACACGCATGAATGGCTCCATTTGGTTGCAGGGGATAGTGGCAACCTTTCCTGTACTACAATTTTTACAGAGTTTGTATGGTTTTATGTTTTTATCTAAGTAGTCCTGTAATGTTTTGGGGTTACCTTGCAAGAATATCAGTCCACTTACAGAAGGGGTTTCCACTTCGCACATTCCGCCTCTGTTCCTGTGACGGGGAACATATTTTATTGTCTTATGCACGAAATGGGTTACTCTATCTTTCTTCAGCAGTTCTTCTATCGACTTTACTTTTTGGTTGTGTACAAAAAGATAACTCCATGACGTGCAGTTATCTTTATCGTTATTACTTGGAGGCACTTCGAGAATGGATTTGTTTTCTTTCTCTGTCTCAGTTTCCGTGTTCACCTGCGAACACTTCTTTATCGCTGAACCAGTCATTTCGTCTGGCTCAGAAACGTGTGTACCCTCTTGAAATTCATTGTTTTCAGATGTCTGAAAACGCTTTTTTTCGTCGGCTGTAGACTGAGAAATCGTGCAATCCTGCTTCATAACCTCTCCGCTACTTTATGTCACTGCTGGCTACCATCACCTGAGATGACGATGCCAATTTTACAATAACATTGTTCATAAATTCATACTATCTGCGTGTATGTTTGTCCAATTATGGGATTCAATGTTTCACAAATCAAATGTGCTGATTGCGCCGCATTTTCACCTCATAATGGCTTTGTATTTCTATCTCTTTACGTACTGTTTTCACATGATAAAACAATACCTACTCTGCAAATGTACTACTTTCCCTTCACTTCTTATCATTTTTTAATGAAAAAGTTTAGCAAGATTCTGAATATACCCTAAAATGTTTTACAAATCCGACTTCTCAAGGCTTCAAAAATCCTTTGTTTACAGCGTTCTTTCTCATTGTGCATGTTTTATCATGTGAAAACAATCACTCCTTCCTCCATTTGTTAAACATTACCATTCCTCCTTCTCCTTATTATAATAGGTTCAAGTTTCAGATTCAGCCCGCCCTTGCTAAATCCGAAACTTGAGTAAATAAGTATGTAAATAAGTATGTAAATAAGTATGTAAATAAGTATGTTATGTATGTTCTCGCGCTAAGCGACTATAAGTAGATATTCAAAGCATGCTGCTGCCGCGGGTTACAAACCCGCCCCCCAATTAGGCAGATAAATTGCAGTATGAAAGTCTCTACGAAATGTTTCAGAACGCCCTAAGTAGGCATTGTAGTTACGTATATTTTACCTTTGCATATTTTTTGTTTCACGTTTCATTTTTATGTTTCAACTTATTGATTATCAATACTTTAGAAGGCTGAAACATACGACTTTTATGTTTCACTTTTAGTTTCAATGTTTCATTCGAAAAACACTGAGGGAAAAAAACAAAAACACTGTGGGAGCGATTCAAAACCCCTGTGGGAGCGATTCAAAAACACTGAGGGAGCGTGAAAGCGCTCCCTCAGTGTTTTGAGAAATGAAACATGAAACTAAAAATGAAACATTAAAGTCGTATGTTTCATTTTTCGAAATGGCTGATATTCAATTACTTTATAACAAAAAATGAAACATGAAAGATAAATCAAAGGTTTTGAAAACGTATGGATAATTCTTGATGCGGATGTCCTAATCCACTTCACATAAAAAAGCGAAATAGCTAAGTGAAAATATCACTCAGCTCTTTCGCTATTTTGTCCGTTGTTGGCAATGTCATATATAAGTACTACATATCAAGTTTTTTTGTAAGTCCTTCTACTCCGTAGTAGTCAAGCACATAGATAGGAAATGCACTCAACACTGCCACCTTCGGACATTTGTGGTTGATATACTTTGTGTATTGGTTCTCAAATATGGTACTTTGTGCCTCAATATTCTTAGGCATTGAGTAAGAATCATTCACCAAATAATTCATCTTGAACACATGGGCTTTTATTAACGTCTTCCACACTTCTTCGTTATAGTGATTTATATTGTTCAGCTGTGGGTTATTGTCACTTGCTGAAAGCGGTTTATAGTGTGGTTCTTGAAGACATTCGTCCAGTGTTTCACATTCTTCTTTATAAGGACATTTCATTTTATCATAACTTTTACCTCGTTTGCATTTTGCGGTGGAGTTTTGAAAGGAGTCCATGTCCTTATAGTGTCGGATGGCTTCTACCATAGGATAACTGATATACAACATTCCATTCTCGGTCTCATTGTCGAAGAATTGGAGCATTTCCTTGATCTTAGAGTCGTCCGCCATTGTCGAATGTCCGTCATAGTCGAAAAAGAGATAGATGTATGCGAAACTGTCACGATTGTAGTCTCTTAAGATTTTAGCGTTTTGGGGGCTACGCTCTTTCAGAATACTGACTATATCAATGGCAAAGTCATCATCTTTCATCTGTCGGTAGAGTTGATATATCTCTGCATCGTAGACGCATTTGATAGCTATCCTTTCGCCAAGAAAGTTCTTTTCAAGTTTATCCACGTATTTCGGCTCAGCACTATTGCCCTCATATACAAATAGCTGTAACTCCTTATTCGACATAGAAACCTCCTGCATTATAAATCTTTTCTATATTATGCACCTCACGTAGTTCTTTCTCGGTACATTTATGCAATGGAAGTATCTTTTTGTTGTTCATCAGATAGTAGCAATCGGGACGCATCAAGTCATTGCTCATGATTGAGGTGTTATGTGTCGTCAATACAAACTGTATGCCCGTCTCTTTCAATTTCTTGACTACCAATCGCGAGAGCTTATGATGATAGAAAGCGTCAAATTCGTCTATAAAGACAAATGACACTTCTTTTTTCTGTATCTGCAAATACCAGCAATAAAAGAGCATAAGTGAACTTGTTCCTGTAGACATAATTTCACGGAACAGCACCTTGTTTGCTCCAAAATCAAAGGCTATATCTTTCTCTCCCATAACATCTACTATCGCAAGTTTACACTCCACGTTAGCCTCGTTTAGGAATTTCTCGAAATCTTGTACCTTACCTTGTTGGATAATGTCATTGATCAGGGTTCCTTTCTTCGATTCCAGTCCTATATAGGTTCTATCTTCTAATGAACGGAAGAACAACATATGCTCAACAAATGCGAAAAAGCCTTTGAAAGCATTGTTCTCACCATTATCTTCCAGCTCCGAGTTGTTCTTCACATATTTCACTACCGACAACTTGTTGTCAGTAATGGTTTTATTCAATGTCTCCGTACCTTTCAACTTGGAAATAAAAGTTGTGTTCCCATTATGTCGATCAAATGAAATCACTTCATTCCCATTGATATAAAGGCATTCAGAAACGATGGTTTTATAATCGGTCTTTACGTAGGTATACCTTACAATAGAATCGGCAATCTGAAATTCATAGTCAAATTCAGCCTCTCTGCTGTCATTGTAAGCATTGGTATAGTGCATATACGGAATTTCCAATCTTGCCTTTTCCGTCAGATGCTCAATGATGTCAAAGACAGCCCATCCCAAATTGGACTTGCCACATCCGTTGTAACCATATATCATGGCATTATTCACAATGCCACCCTTTACACATTCTGGATTGAACGTGTAATTCTTTGCTGTAGAGAGGTCAAACTCAAAATCTCCCTTAAAGCACTTGAAATTTGAAACCTTGAATTTTCTTAGCATAACTACATTCTTTTGTTTGTCTGCAAAGTTACTATTTTTATTTATTACTCCGTAGTTTTACTACGGAGTAATAAACGTATCACCGAAAGGACTGGGTATTTTTGCCATTTTTATTAAAATTATCGCACTTTTTATTCGGACTTATTCTCTTCGAATGCAATTTTCCATACATGATTTATAACTCCCCAAAAATCCCCTCACCCTCCAATTCTCTTTATAATCCTCTTGTTCGCCTCATTGATTCTTGATATATCGATGGAGTTCAGATACACCTGTGTCGTTTTTATGGAATTATGTCCCATTCCCTCACTGATTACAGCGATGGGTATGTTCATGTCTCTGGCCACGCTTGCCCAAGTGTGGCGTGCAACATAAGTGGTAAGCGGCATTTTCAATTCCGCCATTTCTCCAATCTTCTTCAATGCACGATTTATGTTTACCTGCATACGTTGGTATTGCTTATATTCCGTGCCATCCTCCTTCTTTATAATAGGAAGTAGATACGATCTGTTTTCCATTTGAAGGGCATAGCGGTCCAGTATTTTCTGTTGCGCCTTTTCCCATTCCACCATCAGACATTGGTTTGTCTTCCTGCGGCAATAGGTCCACATGCCGTTCTTCAAGTCTGTCTTTCGCAGATAGGCAATATCCACGAAAGGCATTCCACGCATATAGAAGCTGAACATGAAAATGTCACGGGCAAGGGCCATTGTCGAGTTTTCTGGCAGTTCAAGGTTCGCTATCACTTTCAGTTCCTTCTCGCTGATTGCCCGTTTTGTCGTCTTGACGTATGACAGACGCACATGGCTGAATAGTTTCGTGTTGTTCAACAGACCTTCTTCTACCGCCTTGCACAACAGAGTGTTGAGCGTGCGCAGATAGCAGCGGATGCTGTTCTGCTTCAATCGCTTGTCTGTAAGCCAAGCCTCGTAACACTCTATCATATCGGGTGTAAGTTCATCGAATGTCAAATCCACATCCTCACGGAATGCCTTAAAACGTCGATAGGCATTTCCGTATGTACGGGCCGTGCCTTGTCGCCTCATCTGCTCTTTCTTGGTGACTTGCTCCTGCAAGAACACAAATACTGTCTTATACGTCTGTTCCTTGCTGAAGACTTCGCACAGCTCTTCTACTGTAAATTCCTTGTGGCTGCGTTTCAACCTGTCAAGGATCGTCTGCCAACGCTTTAATGTCCAGTCGATTTTACATTGCATCAGTGCCAACATCCCCTTCCGTTCACTCCTTGCTGTCACCACGATAGTCTCCGACTTCTCATCCCACTCGTCGGCATAAATGTGGTGCTCCGTACTTATCCATTTCACCTTGCGTTTGTGTATCACCTGATAGTATAATGTACCCTCTGCTTCTGGTACAGACGAGGGACGAAATTTGAGTCTTATTGTTGCCATAAGTCGTTTTTTGAATTTGTTAAATCCGAAACTTCGGTTACTAAAAAAAATAGGGCTGATTCCACTTGCAGGAATCAGCCCTTTTGGGTTATTTTGATGCGACTAAACAAATAAGGGTGGTTCTAAAAATTCTGTTTTTAGAGTTCTGCTATTCTGAAATGTGATTTGTACGCTCTCGAAAGTGTATTTTTGAAAGTTTGTTCGGTCACATAGCCCGCTATGCTCCCTCACAAACTTTCAAAAATACACTTCCGATAGCGCACAAATCCCTATTTCAGAATTATTAGAACCACCCATAAAACAACCATGAGCAAAAGTAATCATTTCTTCGGACAGCCGTTGTATGGTCAACTGTCATCATTCCATCCTATCCTTATTCTTTTCAATATGGTTTGGATGGAATGATTACTGGACTTTCGGATTTAGTCCAGGGGCGCAGCGTCTGAGACTTGCGACTATCAATGAAACTGTGTTTCGCTCACGACATAGTCGTTGTATATCGTGATAGACGAAAAATCTTTCTCTGATTTGTTGAGCATACAAAGGGGCAATTAACAAGTGATACATACTTGTTAATTGCCCCTGAATGATACGTAAAGTATTTTAAGAAGTAGGTAAGTACTAAATCAACGGAAACTTCCATTTATTTAGCTTCCACCCATGATGCTTACTCGAAAGTCATGTCGTAGAAATTGACATTTTCAGAGCATAGAATGTAAGAGTCGGTTTTACATGTAACGGTACCACGGAGTTGCTTAATTCTATCAGGTACATTCTTTATACAAATGGTGAGTGTCTTGGTCTCGCCTTTCTGTATTCTGACTGTTGCAGTATAACTAAATGCTGAACCATCTGAAGACATATCACAATTAAAATCTTCTGTGTCTCCATAGAAATTATGGGCACAAAAATCAACATTACTGAGATTTACCCCCGTATTATTAGTTACTGTAAACGTGATAAATGAACAGTTACGACCATCTACAATCTTACGCTCGGTGCCTACAAGCTGATACTTCAGACCAAAGTCGTTGGTGTCAATACCATCAGTAAGCACACGCTTGTCGGCAATTTTGATATTAGCAATGCTAACTTCGCCATTGAAATTAAGGTCGCTACTAACGCATTTAAAATTAAGGGTTAGCTTTTGGGCGCTATTGGTTTTGTCAAATGCTCTAATACGGAACGAACCCGTAATCGTCTCGTTCTTTTTGATTGACTTTTGCCCCCAATAAGACCATTTGCCACCAAGCGAAACGTCTTGTAAATTACTGTATTCATTGCCAAGGTTATCCTTAGAACTTGTACCGTTGAGTTGCACCTCTTGAAGGTCTTTCCCCGATACGTTCTTCATTTTGAAGTCAACGATGAGTACGTCAGCAACACGTTCGCAGCGAGTAATCTCCATTTTGAAATAGTCGCTAAACTGAGGTTCCTTGTCAGACGGGTCGTCACCACCAAACCAGTCATCACATGCACAAAACGTGAACACAGCCAGCAAAACTGGCAAAAAGTAACGTAATAGTTTCATAGTTTTTTTATTTAGCACTAACATACGCGACGCCAGTGCATAGGGTTAATAATAAGAGTAATAGTCAAAAACTTCTTCTAATGCAAAAGTACAATGTGTGTTTATAGTTTTTATCATTAAAAATAATGATTTTAACACAACCATAATAGATAATGTGTCTAAATCTATTAATTATTGCCAAAATTATAAGGAGCAGACAAAATGTGATGAATATTTACGAATGCGAACAGTTTTAAATGTGTTAAACCAAAAACACTCTCTTGAGCACAGTCTATCTTATGATGAGAAATAAACTGCGTCCAAGAGAGTGTTCTTGATTTAGGCCAATTGCTGACCTCTAAAAATAAACTAATGTTGAATACTTATCTGTGATTAGGCTTCTCTTTGCCATTGAAACTTTTAACCTTCATACCTAATTGGTCGGGCAATATAGCGTTCAACACAATGCCTACGATAGCTGCAAGTGCCAAGCCTGAGAAGGTAACAGGACCTATCTTTACACCTCCGTCCGTACCATACTGTACACCAATCGAAACGACCATAATGAGTGCTGCTACGAATACGTTACGCGAAGATGAAAAATCGACCGATGTCTCGACAAGGTTACGCACACCTACGGCTGATATCATGCCATAAAGTATCAAACTCACACCGCCAATAGTCGCTGCAGGCATCAAACCTATCAAACAGGCAAACTTGGGAGAGAAGCTGAGCAAAATGGCAAAGCATGCTGCCATACGAATGACCGCAGGGTCGAACACTTTCGTCAGATTAAGTACCCCCGTATTTTCGCCATAAGTGGTATTGGCCGGAGCACCAAAGATTGAAGCTAATAGAGTGGCAAGGCCATCACCGCTTAAGGTACGGTGTAGGCCTGGGTCTTTTATAAAATTCTTGCCCACCGTGCTCTGTATGGCACACATATCGCCTATATGCTCCATAATTGTGGCAAAAGCAATGGGGAAGATAGCTATAATGGAAGTAATAATAAGGTCAAAATTAGGATCTTTCATCACAACTATAGCCGTGCGATCCATATTGATGGGCAATCCTATCCATGCAGCCTCACTAAGTTGCGTAAAATCAACTTCGCCCATTGTTGCTGCTAATATATAAGAGCCTAGTACGCCTAACAAGATGGGCACAATCTTTATAATTCCCCGTCCCCAAATAGAAGCACCGATTACAATAACAATGGCTGTTATTGCGAGAAGCCAGTTTTGCTGACAGTTATGAATAGCCGACCCCGAAAGGGTTAAACCAATAGCTATCACCATTGGGCCTGTAACTACAGGAGGGAAAAATCGCATCACCTTATCTGTGCCAAACATTTTAAGCAAAAAAGCCATGATGAAGTACAGGAGTGAAGCAGCAGCTACACCCAAGCAAGCATAGTTGAGTGCCATTTCATCGGTAAGTCCTTGTGCCACACAAAGTTGTTTGACTGAGGCATATCCGCCCAAAAAAGCAAAGCTAGAACCCAAAAAGGCTGGAACTTTCATTTTGGAGATAACGTGGAACAACAACGTGCCTATACCTGCAAAGAGTAATGTTGCACTCACATCCAATCCGGTAATAAGTGGAACAAGTATCGTGGCGCCAAACATGGCAAAAAGATGTTGTATACCAAGCATAATGAATTTGGGCTTGCCCAAAGTACGAGCATTATAAATGCCTTTGTTTTCTGTTTCCATTTGATTTAGGATGTAACGATTTAAAATTGCACAAAAATAATAAAATAGTCTGATATGACTTCACTTTTATCAATTAACTTGCATGGTAAACTGCAATTGGGCCTCACCCCCTAACCCCCTCTCCTTGAGGAGAGGGGGAGACAAGTCACCTTTTCTTGCTCATTTTCAGGAAATATCTCAAGCAAGAAACTGGGGAGAAAAAGGTAACTTCAGTCCCCCTCTCCTCAAGGAGAGGGAGTTAGGGGGTGAGGCCCAATTGCAGTTTATCTAAATCTGAAACCTAAATGACACATTTCTTCAGCTTTTCCACAACCACCTTGTCTGCTGGTAACCATTCTACGGCATCTAACTCTTGCTGAGACAACCACCGTGCCGCTTCGTGTTCAAGCAATGTTAAATGACCACTCGCTAACTTGCAGAAGTAACAATGCATTACGAGGTGGAATGTAGGATAGTCATATTCTACAGTGCACAGTCGTTGTTCCACCTGTATCTCTACTGTCAGCTCCTCACGTATCTCACGTATGAGAGCCGCCTCACAACTCTCACCAGGCTCGACCTTACCACCTGGAAATTCCCACCAATCTTTCCATTCGCCATATCCTCGCTGAGTGGCATATACAAGCCCATCACGCTGAATGATGGCCGCCACTACTTCTACATGCTTCATAGCTGTTTATAATTTGAATTAGCAATATTCTAATAATATCGTCAAACGATTACACACTATATTAATAAGGTGATTATCAACACGATGTTACTATCTGTTACAAGCAATTAAGCAGTTCGTGAGGAGTATGAACGAAGCGAGTTGTGGGCTGAAGGGGGAGAGAACGTAGGAAAGACTCATCGCGAAAGCCCCATGTGACGAGCGCACAAGGTAGTTCTGCATTACGAGCCGTAGCAAGATCTACTTCTGAGTCGCCTACGTAGATAGCCTCCTCCTTCGTGCTGCCCAGTTCGTTGAGGGCTGCAAGCACAGCGTCAGGATTGGGCTTGCGACGTACTGTAGCACTCTCGCCTACGGCCGAGGTAATGTAACCTTTAAAAAAGCGTTCGGCCAACTCTTGCACTGCGGGATGTAGTTTGTTCGAAACAATAGCCATTTTGACATTCCGACGTTTGAGCTCTTCCAACAAAGGCATAATGCCAGGATAAGGCTGCGTAGTATCGAGACAGTGTTCAACGTAGTGAGTACGGAAAGTTGTGAATACGCGTTCAAAGGCATCACCCGTTACTGCGCCGTCAACAGCGTGTTCCATTAAGTAGCGAATGCCATTGCCTAAGAATTGGCGTACTTCATCGAGAGAGCGCTCTTTGAGTTGATGAGTGCGCAAGGCATAGTTGACACTGGCAGCTAAGTCGCCCAATGTGTCGAGCAGCGTGCCGTCTAAGTCGAATATTACTGTGTTTAGCATAAGGTGTAGTTTTTTGTTTGCAAGTGCGAAGGTACAAATAAATTTATGCAAATAAAGGTATTAGGGGACTAAGAAATTGATTTCACACTTGCGCTTAAAAAAAATGTCCAATCCTATGTATGTAATAGTATAAAAAGGGAATATGCACGTATGTTTCTGTATAAATATCGTTTATATGACAAACAAACCGAATAAATGCACAAAAGGAACGACAGTGAGCGGACGAAAAGATGAAAAAACACACTTAATCCAACTTTTTCTAACAAAATGCTTGTTTGTATTGTTATAATGCTTACATTTGCAAAACAAAATAACATTTTAAGCAATAAACTGTAAGTCGCTATCCCCTTATTTGTGGACAAAATGAAAGCGGCGCAACATATAATTACCGAATATTATGAAAATACAGTTGCATAGTGCTTTTAGCACGGAAGGAAGAAGAATGGCTGGTGCACGCGCCTTGTGGATAGCCACAGGTATGAAGCGCGAACAGTTTGGCAAACCTATCATTGCCATAGCCAACTCATTCACACAATTTGTGCCAGGTCATACCCACCTACATGAAGTAGGTCAGTTGGTGAAACACGAAATTGAGAAGTTAGGTTGCTATGCAGCAGAGTTTAATACCATAGCAATTGACGACGGTATAGCCATGGGCCACGACGGTATGTTGTATTCGCTTCCTTCGCGCGACATTATAGCCGATTCGGTAGAGTATATGGTACAGGCACATAAGGCCGATGCCTTGGTGTGCATTTCGAATTGCGATAAGATCACGCCGGGTATGCTTATGGCTGCCATGCGACTGAATATCCCAACCGTATTTGTAAGCGGTGGCCCCATGGAGGCTGGACAGTATAAAGGCGAAAATGTAGACTTGATTACAGCCATGATTAAGGGAGCTGACAGTAGTGTGAGCGATGAAGAATTGGCCGAAGTTGAACAGAGAGCTTGCCCCGGCTGCGGTAGTTGTTCGGGTATGTTTACCGCCAATTCCATGAACTGTCTGACAGAAGCTCTTGGTCTTTCATTGCCCGGTAATGGTACAATATTAGCCACACATGCCAATCGTCGTCAGCTATTTAAAGATGCAGCCCAGCTCATTGTAAAGAATGCAATGAAGTATTATGAAGAAGGCAACGAAAGCGTATTGCCTCGCAGCATTGCTACCCGCCAAGCCTTCTTAAACGCCATGACGCTCGACATCGCGATGGGCGGAAGCACCAACACCGTGCTTCACCTCCTTGCCGTAGCCAATGAGGCCGGGGTCGACTTTAAGATGAAAGATATTGACCAATTGAGTCGCCACGTGCCTTGCCTCTGTAAGTTGTCGCCCAATACACAAAAGTACTCTGTACAGGAGTGCAACCGCGCAGGCGGTGTGTTAGGCATTTTAGGCGAACTGAGCAAAGGCGGCTTGCTCGACCTAACGGCACAACGCGTGAATGGCAGTACGCTGGGTGAAAACATTCAGAAGTATGACATAACGGCCGAAAGCATTGATGCGGAGGCCGACCGCATTTACCATAGCGCACCGAGTGGAAAGTTTTGTACACAAATGGGCGCACAAGATACACAATGGCCTGCGCTTGACACCGATCGCGCTACGGGCTGCATTCGTTCGTTGGAGCATGCCTACACCAAAGACGGCGGCTTGGCCGTACTCTTTGGCAATATAGCCCAAGACGGCTGCGTAGTAAAGACAGCTGGCGTAGACGAAAGCCTATGGCACTTCGAAGGCCCTGCCCGCGTGTTCGACTCACAAGAGGAAGCCTGCAAGGGTATCTTGGGAGGAAAGGTACAAGCAGGCGACGTCGTAGTGATTACGCACGAAGGTCCTAAGGGAGGGCCAGGCATGCAAGAGATGCTCTATCCTACGTCGTATATCAAGAGCCGCCATTTAGGCAAGGCTTGTGCCTTGATTACCGATGGTCGCTTCTCTGGCGGCACATCGGGCTTGAGCATCGGCCACATATCGCCCGAAGCAGCAGCTGGGGGTGCGATAGGTAAGATTGTTGACGGTGATGTGATAGAAATTGACATTCCGTCACGTAGCATCAACGTCCACCTAAGTGATGAAGAATTGGCCGCACGCCCCATGCGCCCCTTGCAACGCAAACGCGAGGTGAGCAAAGCCCTTCGCGCCTATGCCAGCATGGTGAGCAGCGCCGACAAGGGCGGGGTGAGAGAAATATAGTGAATGTGCAAATGCTTGGTGAATGTGCAAATGTGAGAATGTGCAAATGTGCAAATGGTCGCCTTTGTACGCGCAGTTATTAAGACATTAAATCATTTGCACATTTGCACATTCACCAAGCATTTGCATATTCTCACATTTGCACATTTGCACATTCTCACATTTGCACATTCACCAAGCATTTGCACATTTGCACATTTGCACATTCACCAAGCATTTGCACATTCTCACATTTGCACATTTGCACATTATTATGATCCTATGAACAAAACAAACAATAATAACATAACTGGCGCAGAGATATTGATGCGTGCATTGATAGACGAGGGCGTGAAGACACTCTTCGGCTATCCGGGCGGTGCAATCATGCCCGTTTATGATGCACTCTACGACTATCGCGATCAGTTGAACCATATATTGGTGCGCCACGAACAAGCCGCTACACATGCAGCTGAAGGGTTTGCTCGCGTAAGCGGACAAACAGGCGTTTGTTTGGTAACGAGTGGTCCTGGCGCCACAAACACGATTACGGGCATAGCCGATGCGATGATGGATAGCACCCCAATGGTGGTTATCACAGGACAAGTCGGCACCCAAATGTTGGGTACTGATGCCTTCCAAGAGTGCGATGTGGTAGACATTACACAGCCTATTAGTAAATGGTCCTATCAGATACGTTCGGCTAAGGACGTAGCATGGGCCGTACATCGTGCCTTCTACATTGCTGGTAGTGGTCGACCGGGGCCCGTTGTGTTAGACTTTGCCAAAAATGCACAAGTCGAGAAGGCTGACTACGTGCCAGGAACGATAGACTTTATACGTAGCTACGTACCCGTTCCGCCTACCGACCGTCAAAGTGTGGCAGAAGCTGCCGCTTTGATCAATGAGGCCAAACGCCCCTTAGTATTAGTAGGTCAAGGCGTAGAGTTGGGCAATGCCAGCGAGGAGTTACGAGCCTTTATCGAAAAGGCCGACCTGCCAACAGGTTGCACCCTGTTAGGACTATCAGCACTACCCAGCAGTCATCCCTTGAACGTAGGCATGTTGGGTATGCATGGCTCATTAGGAGCTAATAAGAAGACGCAAGAGTGTGATTTGCTCATTGCCGTGGGCATGCGTTTTGACGACCGCATTACGGGCAATCTCTCTACCTATGCCACACAGGCTAAAAAGATACACTTCGACATCGACCCTTCTGAAATCAACAAAAACGTAAACGTCGATGTGGCCGTATTGGGCGATTGCAAGGAGACGCTTGCAGCCGTAACGGCATTACTCGAAAAGAAAGAACACACGGAGTGGCGCGAGAGTTTCAGACAATATGATGAACAAGAAAGTCGCATTGTAATAGAGCCACAAATTCACCCCACCTCAGGCCCCTTGCGTATGGGCGAGGTAGTGCGTCGCGTCACAGAGTTGACAGCTGATAAGGCTGTGCTCGTGACCGATGTCGGACAGAACCAAATGATGGCGGCGCGTTACTTCCGCTTCAGTCAGAAGCGCAGCATCATCACCTCTGGTGGTATGGGTACAATGGGCTTCGGACTGCCCGCAGCCATTGGTGCCACATTTGGCGATCCCGACCGCACCGTCTGCCTCTTCTTAGGCGACGGCGGCCTACAAATGACCATTGAGGAGTTGGGCACGATTATGGAACAACATGCCCCCGTAAAGATTATCTTGCTCAACAATAATTATTTAGGCAATGTACGCCAGTGGCAACAACTCTTCTTCCGTCATCGCTATTCGTTCACGCCGATGATGAACCCTGATTACGAGAAGATAGCCGAGGCTTACGACATACCCGCCCTCACCGTGACGGAGCGCGATAAGTTAGACGAAGCCATTACGACAATGATCAACACGCCTGGCCCCTTCTTACTACAGGCCGCTGTGCTTGAAGAGGACAATGTACTGCCGATGTGCTGCCCTGGCCACGATGTTGACGATATGATGCTTGAAGTGTAACCCTCTAACTCACAATGTACGCTTTATGACAACAACTAATCAAAACGAAACGCCCAACGTAACGCTTTATACGATAATCGTTTTCTCTGAAAACTTAGCGGGTGTACTGAATTTGGTGACCAATGTGTTTACGCGTCGTCAGTTAAACATTGAGAGTTTGAACGTTTCGGCCTCGGGCATCGAACACGTTCACCGTTATACGATCACTTGTTACACTGACGAGCATACGGTGCAAACCATTGTTAAACAACTGGAAAAGAAGATTGACGTAATTCAAGCGCAGTATTTTACCAACGACGAGATCTACGTCATGGATCAAGCCCTTTATAAAATTGCTACCGCGCGACTTATCGAAAATCGCAACATCTCAAAGGCCATTCGTCTGTACGACGGCAAAATCGTTGAGGTCAACTCTACTTATGCGATTGTATCGAAAGAGGGATTGCCTGAAGAGACACTCGAACTTTATCATAAACTCAAAGGCTATGGCTGTATATTGCAGTATGTTAGTTCGGGGGTAGTGGCCGTCACGAAGAGTCACCGCGAAGAGTTGAATGAGTTCCTCGAACTGCGCGAAGAAGAAAAACGCTCACAACAAGCTTCGGCTGAGGAGTGAGACATTATAAGGTTATAGGGGGAATTAACCTCCTAAGCCTCTAACTCCCAAAAAAGATATTAACCAACATAAGGCAAAGCGTGAAATAAATAACGCCTTGCTTTATCAAAAAACTAATAGATATGGCACAATTAAATTTTGGTGGTGTAGTAGAAGAAGTTATCACCCGTGAAGAGTTCCCCTTGGAAAAGGCACGTGAAGTATTGAAAAACGAAACCATCGCCGTACTTGGCTATGGTGTGCAAGGTCCGGGTCAGGCTTGCAACTTACGCGACAACGGCTTTAACGTAATCGTTGGTCAGCGTCAAGGCAAAACCTACGACAAGGCTGTAGCCGATGGTTGGGTGCCAGGCGAAACACTCTTCTCACTCGAAGAAGCTGCCGAAAAGGGTACTATCATCTGTATGTTGCTCTCTGATGCAGCACAGATGCAGTTGTGGCCCTCATTGAAGAAATACCTCACTCCAGGTAAGACGCTTTACTTCTCTCACGGTTTTGCTATCACTTGGAGCGACCGCACAGGCGTTGTTCCTCCTGCTGACATTGACGTCATCATGGTAGCACCTAAGGGTTCAGGCACTTCATTGCGCACGATGTTCCTCGAAGGCCGTGGTTTGAACTCATCATACGCCGTTTATCAAGACGCATCGGGCAATGCTACAGAGAAGGTGTTGGCCTTTGGCGTAGGCATTGGCTCAGGTTATATGTTTAAGACCGACTTTAAGCGTGAGGCTACTAGCGACTTGACTGGTGAGCGTGGCTCATTGATGGGTGCTGTTCAAGGCCTGTTCTTGGCACAGTACGAAACGCTTCGCGAACATGGTCATACTCCCTCTGAAGCCTTTAACGAGACCATCGAAGAGTTCACGCAGTCACTTATCCCCATGATAGGTAAGAATGGTATGGACTGGATGTATGCCAACTGTTCTACCACAGCTCAGCGTGGTGCTTTGGACTGGATGGGGCCCTTCCACGATGCTATCAAACCCGTTATGGAGAAGCTCTACGAAAGCGTAGTATCAGGCAATGAGGCACAAATCTCAATCGATGCCAACTCTAAGCCTGACTATCGCGTAGGACTTGAGAAGGAACTCAAGGCATTGCACGATAGCGAAATGTGGCGCGCTGGTGAAACCGTTCGTCAGCTCCGTCCTGAAAATAATTAATTCAAGTTTCGACTTGATATAAACTGCAATTGGGGCCTCACTCCCCTACCCCTTCTCCTCAAGGAGATGGGGTTAGAGGGGTGAGGCCCCAATTACAGTTTGTCTTCTACCTCTTTTCGAAGTGTTGATAGTCAATGCGGCGTTTCCAGCTACCGCCCCAGATGAAGCCGTGCTTGATAAATTCACGATAGCACAAGTCGCTTTTATCAATTTTATATGGAAACGTAGCATGTCGGTTAGCATAAGCCTTCGCCTTCATAGGACTGACGATTAACTTTCCTTTGGCGTTGTGATAGACGTAAGGATTATAAAGCGGATTAATGTCGATCGCACGTCCTGAACTATGGTTTGACAATCGTTTGGTGCCTGCTATATAACGATAGTTAAAGCACGAAGTATTGTTGGCAAGCATAGAAGGCTCGTCCTCCGCATTGTAGTTGTCAATCAACACCATGCGTTCTATTGGATAATTCGCTTGGTAAAGCGTTCTAAAGATGCTTACGAGGTCGGCAGCTATATCACGATGACACACCAACTCTCCCAACTGCGTTTGTCCCATTGCATTGCGGTGCAACACCTTGACATATCGCAACTGCGTAAGCGGAAGGTGACAATACGACTTGTAAGACTTACCCTTCATGCGTGCAAACACTTTGTCACTGATAGGGCATGCTGCGAAACATCTCTCCAGACCATAGCCCTCAACGTCCGCGTCTGTCACCACGCTACCAGCTTGCCACTCATCAAGGGCCTTGTAGCTATCATTGTCAACGCGTCCTGTCGTTACATTTTGTCCCGTTCGCAAGGTCGTCGCGATAGGGGACGTAGAAGGCGTAGAAAGCGCGATACCAATTGTGAAAAATAAAATCGGAAGTAATAGCGTCATCGTGTGCCAGTTTTACCATTTACGAATTGGCGTACCTTCTGAATAGGAATGCCAAAGTTGAAGTTGTCAGAGCCATTCATCTTAGCAAAGTTTACGCCCACTAAGTCACCCCACTCATTAATCACAGGACTACCGCTTGACCCCTGCATAGCAGGAATGCTATACAGCAAGCGGTCGCCGTCGGGCAGTTGAGTAATGCGCCCGCCCGTCATTTGTACCTTGATGCCCTTGCGCGTATTGGCCAACACAAATCCAGCGTTAAACCCTATCATGTAGAGCTGCTGATTAATCTTCAACTTGTTCGTGTCCGTATTGTCGCGCTTTGTAAAGAGGCTTGACAAAAAGCTATCAGCCGATTTCTTTTCATCAACCGAGAAGGCATAACAATAGTCAGGAGTGCGTCCACTGCGAAGTTGAATAAGTGCCAAGTCCGTATTCTCATCTTGCGAGCAACGTACTACGCTGCAAGCGTTATTGTCCCCCATAAAGTCAGCCTCCGTCGTGACGTAAGAGTCATTGTAGCCGATGCCTAATTGACAGATAGGGTGAATCGTTATGTTAGAAGAATTGAACTGACTGTCAATGATACTACGTTCTCGTTGCAACTCGTTATGTCGTGCGATGAGTTGTTCCATTTCATTGTCTATGGTTCGAATCTCCTCTTCACTACCAGCCTCTACACCCCAAAAGGTAGGTTGCGTAAGATTACGTCGTTGCAAGTCAAGTGCACGATATTGATCTACCACTTCTCTGATTTGACTATCATAAATCATCTTAGCGTACTCAGCAATATTCTGAAAGCACTGCTTAATCAGTTCAGGGTCGATGGAGGGTTGTGCTACGTGACGATTGGTAAGCAAGTTTCCTTTATTATCAATAAAGAAAGCGGTGCCAGTAAGGTATCCACAGTTCTGTCTTATCTCGTTTACGTCGTCAGTGAGGTTGGTCAGCGTACCGTCCTCTTCAACGCCCGTAAAGTAAAGATGTTGCCCATTGGGAAGGGACGCGTTATAATAAAATTTGTTGAGCACTAATACGACTCCCGAAGCCTGTTTCTTATACATCGCCTCAGGAGTGGGTGGTCTGTTGTCACAAGCAGTTAAGGCGAGCAACGCAAAGAGCAGCGTATATAGTAGTGAACGAATACTGAAATGTCTCATTTAATCTGTGTTAAGTAATTTATGATGCAAATGTAGGTAAAAACAATCGAATGCTTGAACGTTTCATTGTATTTTAAAGGCCCCATAACGCAGCGTGTGGTTAAAATAGGTTGATAAACCTAATTTATCTGCCTAATTGGGGGGCGGGTTTGTAACCCGCGGCAGCAGCAGGCTTTGAACATCTGTTCTCGCGCTAAGCGACTATAAGCAACTTGCTGCTGCCGCGGGTTACAAACCCGCCCCCCAATTAGGCCGATAAATTGCAGTTTTTTTAATAATTAGCGTTTCGTTCCGCTATCTGCTAATTATTAATGTGTAACTTTGTCTGCAAAATAACAATTCTACTCGTTTTTTTTGACTATGAAATCAAAATACAACAAAAAGCGCTATGCCACACTCGTTATGGCACTGCCATTAGCAGTTGCAGGCATTACGTTTGGAACAGAAGGAGCGCAAGCCTTGCCTTTGGCTTCAGCACTCGTTAGCTCAGCGCAAGCAGCAACCGACGTTGCTATCAAGAGCGTAACGAAGCTCAACCCCACTACAGTTGAAGTAAACTATACCAATGGTAAGCAATTGACCATTGACTTCTATGGCGATAATATTTTCCGCCTCTTCCGTGATGACAACGGAGGCGTAATTCGTGACCCACAAGCCACTCCCGCAGCCAAGATATTGGTAGATAATGCACGCCGTTCAGTCATGGCCGTTGACATTCGTCCTGAGGCAGACGGCTATGTAGTAGCCACCTCACGCGTAGCCATTCGTTTGAGTAAGAACGATGGCTTATTGTCAATCGTCGACACCAAGACGGGCGACACCGTAGTAGAAAGCGTGGCCCCCGTATCATTTGATAAGGGTGCAACAACGCTCGTATTGAAAACGCAAGGCAATGAGTACTTCTATGGTGGTGGCGTGCAGAACGGACGCTTCAGCCATAAGGGTAAGAGCATTGCGATTGAAAACACCAATAACTGGGTAGACGGTGGCGTGGCTTCGCCCACACCTTTCTATTGGAGTACAGCAGGCTATGGTGTGATGTGGAACACCTTCAAGCCTGGCCGTTATGACTTTGGCGCAACAGAAGAAGGTAAGGTTATCTTGACCCACCAAGAAGACTACCTCGACGCGTTCGTAATGGTAGACCAACAACCCGTCGACCTCTTAAACGACTTCTACCAGCTGACGGGTAACCCCGTACTCTTGCCTAAATTCGGCTTTTACGAAGGTCACCTCAATGCCTACAACCGCGACTATTGGACACCAGCCGAAAAAGGCTTCATGCTTTACGAAGACGGCAAGCGTTACAACGAGAGCCAAAAGGACAATGGTGGCGTAAAGGAAAGCCTTAATGGCGAGAAGAACAACTATCAGTTCTCAGCCCGTGCAGCCATCGATCGTTACTTCAAGAACGATATGCCCTTAGGTTGGTTCTTGCCCAACGATGGTTACGGTGCAGGCTATGGTCAAACCAACTCATTGGACGGCAACATCCAAAACCTCAAAGAGTTTGGCGACTATGCACGTTCGAAGGGTGTAGAGATCGGTCTTTGGACACAGAGCGACCTTCACCCCAAAGAAGGCATCGAGCCCCTCTTGCAGCGCGACATCGTAAAGGAAGTGCGCGATGCAGGTGTACGCGTACTCAAGACCGACGTGGCTTGGGTAGGCTACGGCTATTCATTCGGCTTGAATGGTGTGGCAGATGTCGCCCAGGTAATGCCTTATTATGGTTCAAATGCACGTCCGTTCATCATCTCATTGGACGGCTGGGCTGGCACACAACGTTATGCTGGCATATGGAGTGGCGACCAAACAGGTGGCGACTGGGAGTACATTCGTTTCCACATTCCGACCTTCATCGGTTCTGGCCTTTCAGGTCAGCCTAACATTACTTCCGACGTTGACGGTATCTTCGGTGGTAAGAACGTACCCGTCAATGTACGTGAGTTCCAATGGAAGACGTTTACCCCCATGGAATTGAACATGGACGGTTGGGGCGCAAATCCCAAGTATCCTGAAGTGTTGGGCGAACCCGCTACCAGCATCAACCGCTCTTACCTCAAACTCAAGAGCGAACTCATGCCCTACACCTATACCATTGCGCGTCAGGCCGTAGACGGCAAACCTATGATTCGTGCCATGTTCTTAGACTATCCCAACGACTACACCTTGGGTAGCGACACGCAGTATCAGTTTATGTATGGTCCGTCGTTCCTCGTAGCTCCTATTTATAAGGACACGAAGATGGACAAGGAAGGCAATGATATACGCAATGGCATCTACTTGCCCGAAGGCCGTTGGGTAGACTATTACAATGGCGACGTATACGAAGGCGGCCGCATTGTCAATAATTACGATGCGCCACTCTGGAAGTTGCCCGTATTTGTCAAGGCCGATGCCATAATCCCAATGGCTAACCCCAACAATAATCCTTCACAAATTCGTAAAGATTATCGCGCTTACGAAATCTATGCTACTGCCAATGGCAATGCAGCCTTCAGTCAATACGATGACGACGGCACGACACAAGCCTACTTAGGCGGTAAGTGCACCCGTACGGAAGTGTCAACCTATGCCAATGGTAAGGGCAAGTTGATTGTTACGCTCAACCCCACTTACGGCACCTTCGACGGCTTCGAGGCTAATAAGGAGACAGAATTGCGTATCAACGTAAGCAAGGCTCCTAAGGCTGTAGCAGCAAAGGTGGGCAAGAAGAGCGTGAAGTTGACACAGGTCAACACGTTGGCCGACTTCGAAAAGGGTACAAACGTCTACTTCTACAACGCACAGCCCAACCTCAACCGCTTCTCAACTCCAGGTTCAGAAGCTGCGAAGAAGGAGATAACGAAGAATGCACAATTGCTCGTTAAGGTAGGTAAGACCGATGTGGCAGCCAACTTGGTTGAAGTGACCGTTAACGGTTTCGAATTTGCTCCTGCTGACCGTATGCGTACGCACAGCGGTGCTTTGTCAGCTCCGAAGGTGAACTTCACAGAGGCTGGCACGGACGTGTTTAGCTTAACTCCTTCATGGAACAAGCAAGAGAATGCCGACTTCTACGAAATTGAATACAACGGCATGCTCTATTCTACGATTCGCGATACAGAGTTTACGATTGATGGTTTGCAACCCGAAACGGACTATGCCTTCAAGGTACGTGCCGTTAATAAGGACGGTTACTCAGACTGGGCTTCAGCTTCAGCTACAACGAAGAGCAACCCCTTGGAATTTGCTATTAAGGGTATCAAGGCTCAAAACTCTGCTGAGGATCAACCCGGACAGGGCGTTGACAAGCTATTCGACTTCGACGAGAAGAGTCCTTGGCACACGAAGTGGGGCAAGGGCGAAGGCGTACCTGCCGACGTTACGATTGACCTCCGTTCGGTCAACAAGTTGGATCGCTTAGAATACATTCCACGTGAAGATGCTGGCAACGGTACGTTGTTGGCAGGTTCGTTCTCTTATAGTTCTGACCGTCAGAACTGGAGTGCTCCCGTTAAGTTTGAGTGGGCACAGAATGCTGACCACAAGACGTTCACCTTCGAGGGCAATCCCGAGGCACGTTACGTGAAGATGCACCTCGACAAGGCCGTAGGCAACTTTGCCTCAGGTAGTCAAATGTACATCTTCAAGGTAGCAGGTTCGGAGAGTTTCTACCAAGGCGATATCAACCACGATAAGCGCATTGACGAGAACGACTTGACCTCTTACATGAACTATACTGGCCTTCGTAAGGGCGATAGCGACTTCGACTACGTAAGCGCTGGCGACATCAACAAGAATGGCTTGATTGACGCTTACGACATCTCATGTGTAACGACTGAGTTAGACGGGGGCGTTCGCAACTCTAATGATAAGGTAGCTGGTTCGTTGGTACTCACACCGAACAAGAAGACCTTCGCTGTTGGCGACATGGTCGAAATCACCGTTAGAGGTAAGGGCCTCCACTACGTGAATGGTCTTAGCTTCGCGTTGCCTTATAACACGAGCGAGTTAGAATATGTAGGCACAGAGTTGCTCAACATGAAGGATATGGTGAACTTGACGTATGACCGTTTACACACGAACGGTCAGAAGGAATTGTTCCCCACATTTGTCAACCGTGGCAACAACTTCTTGCTTGACGAAGGCGATCACAACCTCTTCGTTATTAAGTTTAAGGCCAAGAAGGCGGGTAAGTTCAATCTCAAGGCGAAGGATGGCCTTTTGGTTGACCGCAACTTGGGCACCGTAGCTTTCTAATTTTTTTTAAGAAAAGACTTCAAGACGAATGATAAATTTCGTCTTGAGGCCTTTTCTCTTTTATATTGTAATCCTTTTGTAACAACGAACAAATACTTTTGCAGCATACAACCAAGCAACTGCATATCGTTATGTCATTAAAGAAACTCTACTTCCTTTTATTATTGCTCAGCCTGCTCCCTATGAGCAGCGCAGCAAAGCGTTACACCGTAATGGTGTCGCTCGACGGATTTCGTCAAGAATACACACGCGCTTATAACACCCCCTTCTTAAATAAAATGGGAAATGATGGCGTTCAAGCTATTATGCAACCTTCTTTCCCTTCAAAGACATTCCCTAATCACTACACGTTGGTCACAGGACTTGTGCCTGCTCATCATGGCATCATCGCCAACACCTTTTTAGACCAAAAAACCAACCGCACCTTCTCGTTAGGCAATAACGAAACGCGTCAAGACCCTTACTTCTGGCATGGCGAACCGATCTGGAACACTGCTACGCGCCAAGGCGTAAAGTCGGGCGTGGTCTATTGGCCAGGCTCAGATGTAAAGATAGGTGGTCACTTCCCTACGTATTATCATAATTACTTACAGAAGCCGTTGCTCACTTTTGCCGAACGCGTAGCTGAGGTAACGCGCTACTTGCGCTTGCCTGAGGCCGAGCGTCCTCAGTTAGTACTGGCCTATTTCGAAGAACCCGACCACAGTGGCCACACCTATGGCCCTTGGGCTTCAGAGACGCGTCATGCTGTAGAGCGTATGGACCACATTATCGAATCGCTTTACGAAAGTCTGCAAACACTCGACATTCGCGATAGCATCAACCTCATTGTTTTGGCCGACCACGGCATGACCCAGACCGACAACAATCACAAGGTCAACCCTTATGACTACGTGAAGAAAGAATGGTTAGAACGCATTCATTGCGACCTCCCCACCCACGTATGGCCCAAGAAGGGATGTGAGAAGAAAGTGTACGAAGCCTTGCTTAAAATGCCGCATGTGAAGGTATGGCGCAAAAGCAAAATGCCCGCTTACCTCCGTTATGCAGATAATGAGAATATCGGTACGATTGTAGTCAATCCCGACTGCGGTTGGATGATAACGGATACGAAGGTGCGTGCACGCGGTATGCATGGTTTCGACAATACCTCGTTCGACATGCAGGTGCCCTTCCTCGCGATTGGTCCTGACTTCAAGACGAACTACACCAAAACACAGGTGTTTAGCAACACTGCCATCTATGGTTTGCTCTGTCACCTCCTCCACATTCAGCCCGCCCAAAACGATGGATCATGGGACGAGATAAAAGATGTGGTGAAGTAACACAATAATTGACATATTACTCCATTAGTCTATTAGTACATTTAATAATCTGCAAACTGTACGTGTACGTTAGATAATTGGCACATTTGCACATCTGCACATCTGCACATTCGCACATTCGCACATTTGCACATTAACAAACACTATGTCACACTTTTCAAAACTCATGTTGGCGGCACTTACCGCTCCTACGTTTGCCGTAGTAGCCAGTGCCCAGGTAACAACCTCTGCCATCAATGGCTCAGTAGTAGATGAGAACAATGGCCCCGTGTTGGGTGCTACCATTACGGCAGTACACACGCCCTCAGGCTCGCGCTATCGTGCAGTGACCAACAAAGACGGTCGCTTCACCATTCAAGGTATGCGTACGGGCGGTCCCTACACCGTAACGATTGCTTATCTTGGCTATGCAACCAAAAGCTATGAAAAGCTCTATCTCGAGTTGGGTAACTCTCTGCCCATTAACGCACAACTCTCGCCCAAAGATAGCGAACTGGGCGAAGCCGTGGTAACAGGCACACGCAAGGCACAAGGTGGTGCTGCCAAGAACTTCTCTTTGCAAAACATCACCTCAACGCCTACTATCAACCGTTCTGTACAGGACATTGTAAAGAACAGTCCTATGGTAACGCCCAACAAAGTGGGGGGTATCACAGTGGCAGGTGTCAACAACCGCTACAACAGTTTCCAAATCGACGGTACAGTAGCCAACGACGTGTTTGGTCTTACTTCAAATGGTATGAATGGTGGTCAGGCGAATGCCAATCCCATTTCAATGGATGCTATTGAGGAAATTCAGGTCGTTGTAGCTCCCTTCGATGTTCGTCAAAGCGGCTTTACGGGTGGTGCTATCAACGCCGTAACGAAGCAAGGTACGAACGACTTCCATGGTTCGGCTTATGCTTACTACAACAATCAAAAGATGTACGGTAAGTACGACGCTTCGAACGACTACAAGAAGTCGCCCATGACGAAGCAGTACGACCGCACCTTTGGTGGTACGTTCGGTGGTGCTTTCATTAAGGACAAACTCTTCTTCTTCGTAAGTGCTGAAGGCAAGAAGAACTCTTACCCTTCAAGCTATGGCCCTGGCTATAACGAGAAGTATATCACCGCTGAGACGGCACAACAAATCATCGACCAGTACAACCGCTATACAGGTGGTACCGACGTGTTTGGTACGCGTAATATCGATACCCAATCATTTGGCCTCTTGACACGTGTTGACTGGAACATTAACGATAACAACAAGTTTGCCATTCGCTATCAGTTGAACGATGCCAGCCGCCAGACTTGGGGTACGGGGTCGAGAACCTATTACTTCAACAATGCTGGCTACACTTTCTACGATAAGAATAACTCTGTTGTAGCCGAATGGAACTCACACTTCAGCGAAAAGGTGTACAACGAATTGCGTGCTTCAGCCACCTACGTGCGTGACCACCGCGAAGTAGACAACAACACGCCTACTTTCCGTATCAATAATGTGAAAGCTGCTGACGGCAAAACCAACCTTACGGCCTACATCGGTCCGGAGTACAATTCTACGGCCAATAAGTTGAACCAAGACATTTATACCATTGAAGATAACCTCTCGTTGTATCTCGGTCAGCACACCCTGACGTTTGGTACGCACAACGAGTTCTACAAACTCCAAAACCTCTTCTTGCAATACGCTAATGGTTTTTATCGATTCAATAGTCTTGACGACTTTATGAACGATAAGCCTTCTGAGTTTGCATACACTTACTCTGACGAGGCACTTACAGGTTCGCTCAACTATGCACCTTCAATGAAGAGCGGTCAGTTTGGCCTTTATGCACAAGACAAGTGGACGGTCTCACCCCAATTCAACTTTACATACGGCTTGCGCTTTGACTTGCCCGTATTCTTCAACAAGCCTACCGAAAACAAAGACTTTAACGCCTTTGCAGCTAACAATGGCCTAAGTGTTAAGGTTGGCGAGACTCCTTCTGTTAAGTTACTTGTTTCACCTCGTGTAGGTTTCAACTGGTATGCTGACAAGGAACACAACACCTTGGTACGTGGTGGCTTGGGTATCTTTACAGGTCGCGTTCCATTCGTATGGATGTTGAACGCTTACAACAACAATGGTGTAGAGTTGAAACACTACGATGTTTCAAGAGGAACCGTGCCTACTGTAGGCCAAACCATTAATGATCTTAAGGGGGCTACCGAAAAGTTGGCTGCAAAAGGTGAAGTAATCAATACGACAGCCAAGAATTTCCGCTTTCCGCAAGTACTTCGTGCTAATTTAGCTGTAGAACAGAAGTTGCCAGGTGATGTGAAGTTAACCCTCGAAGGTGTATATTCAAAGAACTTGAACCAAGCCTACTTCGAGAACTTAGCCATTGCTAACAAGGGTAGCAAGGTATATGCAGTTCCTGGAGTTGAGGCTTCAGCAGCTCCTTATTACGAAAAATTGACTGATAATAATCCTTATTCTGAAATCATCAACATTCGCAATACCAATAAGGGCTACTCTTATGCTTTGACTGCTGCCTTGCAAAAGTCATTCAACTTTGGCCTTGATGTGAATGCGACTTATACGTTTGGTCACTCTAAGTCTGTGAACGATTGTACCTCTTCAATTGCCACTTCTAACTGGAAATTCAACTATTCAGTTGATACCAACAACGAGAAGGAAATTGGTTGGTCAAAGTTCGACATTCCTCACCGCGTAATGGTAGCTTTGAACTACAACTCACCGAAGTACTTGAATGGCTTGATGAGCACTTCGTTCTCTATCATCTATAATGGTACTTCAGGTGGTCGTTACTGCTTGACGATGAACGAGAAGAAAGACTACAATGGCGACGGCTATAGTGGCAACTCTTTGCTCTACATTCCTACGAAGGACGAGTTGGCTTTGATGAACTTCAAGACCGAAGAAGACCGTCAGAAGTTTGGCGAATGGATTGAAGCTGATAAGTATGCCAAGAACCACCGTGGTGAGTATGCCGTTCGTAACTCGAACCGCACTCCGTGGGAGAACGAGGTAAACCTTCACTTTGGTCAGAGCTTCTATGCTAAGAACATCGGTAAACTTGAATTCACAGTCGACATTACCAACTTTGCTAATATGTTGAACAAGAAGTGGGGTACACAGTATGGTAATGCTTACAACGTATCACCCATCACCGTTGACGCTGTAAGCACAGCTGCAGGTGCTGATGGCAAGGTAGTAACTACGCCTACTTACTCTTACAATGCCAATAGCAACCCCAACGCAGCCCCCGTCCTTTCACGCTGGCACTGCCAAGTGGGTCTGCGCTTGACTTTCTAAGTCTTTCGATACTTCTTTAATAATATAATCCGCCTCAAAGCAAGCAATTGCTTTGAGGCGGATTTATTAGATGAACTAGGGCCTCTCCCCCTACCCCCTCCCCGACCGGGGAGGGGGTAGGGGGAGAGGCCTAAATTGCAGTTTGAAAGCCTCTACGAAATGTTTCAGAACGCCCCAAATAGGCATTGGGCTTACGTATATTTTACCTACGATGTTTTTTGCTTTCATGTTTCATTTTCTTGTTTCAACTTATTGATTATCAATACTTTAAAAAACTGAAACATACAACTTTTATGTTTCATTTTTAGTTTCAATGTTTTATTCTAAAAACACTGAGGGAGAAAAACAAAAACACTGAGGGAGCGATTCAAAAACACTGTGGGAGCGATTTAAAAACACTGAGGGAGCGTGAAAGCGCTCCCTCAGTGTTTTT